>Ga0207874_1000480_pt1 | contig 58412 bp, 44 predicted proteins | sample HigsolmetaAR201D_FD_184833 | JGI IMG/M metagenome (GOLD analysis project Ga0207874, IMG submission 184833) | Ionic liquid and high solid enriched microbial communities from the Joint BioEnergy Institute, USA - AR20-1-D (SPAdes) (version 2) ...
GTGTGGCTTCGCTGGCCATGCCGATACAATCGCTGCCCAGAACATTCGTGTCCTGGGCAGGGCAGTCGTCAGCCTGCCACACGTCTCGGAGCCGCATCACGTTGCGGCGCACCAGGGACAAGCCCACGCGCTTTAGCCGTGAGTAGTTGACATCGATACAGATAGGTGTGAGGAGGCGATCATGGATATTCCACTCAATGTGCCGGTGATATGCGCGGATGGGCACGGCGGCCATTCCACCATCATCATCATGAACCCCATCACCGAGACCATCACCCACGTGGTTGTTCGCACGCCCGATGTGCTCGGCATCGAAGTGATGATGCCCGTCGATTGGATCACCGAAAGCACACCCGAGGAGATTCGTGCGCGTTGCACCGTCGCTGAACTCGCCCAATGTCAGCCATTCCAGCAAATGGACTATATCACGCCGGATGCCCCATATATCGACACAATCGGTGCAAACACTATGCTGTGGCCGTATGTCACTCTTGATCCAGCCTTGGCGGTGCCCATGCACGACAACATGCCCAAGAACGAGATCGAACTACGGCGCGGCACCGACATCTACGCCACCGACGGACACATCGGTCACATCGACGAACTACTGGTCGATACCAACAATACCGTCACGCACCTGGTCATGCGCACAGGGCACCTGTGGGGTCAGCAAGACATCACCCTGCCGATCGGCGACATCGACCACTTCGAGGATAATGCCATCCACCTGCGCTCATCCAAGGAGCAGATCGCCGCGTTGCCCCACCAATCGATCAACCGCACCAAATGGCTCTAGCAGAGCATTGGTTGAATAGACATAAAAAGGCGCTGTAGCCATACACTACAGCGCCATCACCATCGAACGGAGCAACTAGGTTCGGAAGAAGTCGATCACCGAGCCGCGCTCCTCCTCGCTTGGCATCAACTCAAGGAACGTGATGCGATGCCAGGGATAGATCACACTCTGCACACCAGCCGTCAGGTAACCTACATCTTTGCCATCGCGCTTGCGCAAATTAGAAACCTTAATGAAATTATCGGTTGGTTGTGGATCTTGATCAAGGTCTGCAATCAGAGGATCTTCACCAGACAAGTGGAGTACAACCGTTTTAGCCATGTATGGTTCCTTTCACCAGAAATAAGCAATGCAATGCCGACCACCCGATGAATCGAGGTATCGGCTAAAATTCCACACGCATCAGCAGCGTGCCACACTTCACCTCGTCGCCATTGGCAAGCACCATTGCCACTTGTGGTGCCAGGCGCTTCCCGTTCACAAATGTGCCATTCGCACTCCCAAGATCCTCGATCTGGTACGTATGATTCTTGAACGACAGAATCGCATGGCGCCGCGACACCCCAGCATCGTAGCCGCCGTCCAGTCCCAGATCGACATCGGGGTAAATGCCACGAGCGTTGTCCTTACGCCCGATCAGCAGATCCTCACTGATATCGAGCTTAATGCGCCGCCCGCTGTTCATAATGACTAATGTGAGGCTCGGGCCAGTCGCCTCGTTCTCGGGCTCGGGGATGAACACCGGCTCTGCGGTATCGATCACTCCCGAAGGCATTGGCGCGCTAAGCGACATCGTGGTTTCTTTGCGGCGCGGTGTAAACAGACTCGCACCGCAATCGGCGCAGAAAATGGCACCGTTTAGTTGTTGAGAGTTACAGTTGCTGCAGGTTTGCATAAGTGACCAAACAATTGCAAGCTACGTCAAACGTTCGGCACTTTGAGCGTAGCATGAAAGTTAGCGCTGGCCTTGAGGGTCGCCTCCCTCTTGCGGACCCATCAAGCCGCGCGTTCCAAACTTGATCCGCTTGCGCCCTTCTTCGCTGGCGCTGCCACTGCGCAACAACCGCGTGGCCTCCTCCTGAACAGTCTGAGCCAGCGCGATCTCACCCGCCTCAAACAGCCGAGTGCCTGCCATTTGAAGGGCGCGGGTCGCCTCTTCGAGGTGGCCTGCCTCAACACTTTGCCAAGCATTCGCCTGCAGGCGGAAGGCGACCAACCGCTCAAGCCAGTACTTGACGGTCGAGTCGACCTCGTGCGTGACCTGTGCCACCGGGCGAACGTTCGCGTGGACGATCTCCTCGCTCACCTGATCGCGCAAGTTCGCGCCGGGCAGATCGTAGCGCAACGAAATCTTGAGCAAAGGGAAATCGCCAGGCCCAAGTGGGGGCACAATCACCTCCATCAGGTAGGCCTGCACATCGCTGCTGGGCCAATCACCCAGGTTCGCGGCCCACCGCAAGTCGGCCTCCTCGACGATCGGCACCGGCGCGATGAAAGGCCGCACCCGATCCAGTGAGCGGATCATACCGCCGGGGCGTGAAGCGATTTGGAGTTGCACCCGTTGCGCGAAGATCGAGTGCATGCGCTGGAGTTCCTCGTTAAAGACCTTGCTGATCTCTTGCGCCGAGGTGATGTACTGGGCGCGGCTATTCTCGCGCGCCGTCATCGTCTCCAACAAGTCCTCGTTCCACTCGTTGCCGACGCCGAGGGCTGTGAGGCCAATACCACGGCTCTGCGCGCGTCGGGCGATATCAACACACTGGCTTTCGTCGCCATAGGTGCGCCCATCGGTGAGCAGCATCAATCGGCTGATGCCACGTGCGAGCATGGGCCGTTGGATCTCTTGCAGGGCCAACGCCATGCCCGTGGCCATCTCCGTTCCGCCTGCGGCCTCGATGCCGCCGATCATTCGTTTAAGATCGCCTTTATTGGTAGCTCGTTGTGCCGTCACAACCACATCGGCCCGATCGTTAAAGACCACCAGCGAAAAATAATCGTCGGGGCCGAGTTGGTCGATGATTCGCCCGGCAGCTTCTTTGACCTGGTTCAATCGATCACCACGCATCGATGAGCTGCGGTCGATCACCAAGCACAAATTCAGCGGTAGCTTAGGTAGCTGCGCTGGCATACCTTCAGGAGTTGCCTCTAACAGGACATATAACAGTTGAGGCTCATCGCTTTCGGCGAGGATTGCGCGGCTGAGAGTTCGTTGCAGACGAATGCCTGGGCTCATACGCCGGATTCTCCGAAAAGACAATGAACAAGTGCATTGCGAAGCAGATGAACAAGAAGAAGAACAAACAATAACGTCGTGTATCTGCTGGGCGAAGCTTGTTCTATTGTGTTGGTAGGGTTACCACGACAGCCGAGATATTATCTTCTCCACCAGCCAAGTTTGCGCGTGCGATCAACTCGCGACACGCATCCTGTGGCCAAAGAGCGTGCTCAAGCACGTCGAGCAACACTTCATCGTCTAGCATGCCCCATAATCCATCGCTGCACAATAGGAGGTGAGTACCATCGCCAATTGGTTGGTACATAAAATCAACAATAACTTCGGGATTTTGGCCGATGGTGCGATAGAGTTGGGAGCGTAACGGATGATCGCGTGCTTCTTCGGGATCAAGTTGTCCGACTTGGATCAAACGCCCAACCGCCGAGTGATCGGTGGTGAGCAATCGCATGCCAGTTGGGGTAACCAAGTAGGCGCGCGAATCGCCGACATGGGCTATATAAAACGCTTGGCCGAGCAGTAGCGCGACGGTACAGGTGGTTCCCATATCCGAACCGGCTAACTGGGCTTGTTCCCAGATCGTTCGGTTGGCTTCCTGCACTGCCGAGATCAACAGAGGTTGGATCGTATCGTTAAAGGTGTCGGTGAGGGCCGGCAACACCAGGTCAGAGAGTACGTGCTGCGCGACCGTCGTCACCGCCAGGCGGCTTGCGATCTCGCCGCCATCGTGGCCGCCCATACCATCTGCGACGATAAAGAGGCCAAGCGTGACATCACTGTTTTCGCGGGGTAAGGTGGTTAGGAAGCAGAAGACACTATCCTGATTGATCGAGCGAACGCGGCCAATATCGCGTTGGGCTGCGGCGGCGAGGTTGCGCCGCGAACGGAGCGCGACCAATTCCGGCGAGGCGTGCTCGGTGAGTTGGCGCGTGCCATCGCTGAGTTCAGCCTCGGGGGCAGCGGTAGCCTCAGGCTCTTCCGCAAGAACCGCAGTGGTATAGGTCCGCTCTGTCTCATCGGCGACGGTGCCCTCCGGTTGCGTCTCGATCGCGTTATCCTCTTCGGGGACAGGATTCGGTTCGGGTTGCGCCTCGATCCCCTCGCCCTCAACGGCGGTTTGCTCGTTGATCGGCTCTGCCTCCACCGCTGCTGGCGAGGGAACGCTCACCTCCCACCAAGGCCGCTCTTCTTCGGCTGGTGGTGCGTTCTCCGGTGTGGCTTCGGGTTCGGCTTCGGGTGCTGCTTCGGGTTCGGTTTCGGGTGCACGTGCGGTTGGCGCCGACTCGACTGCCGTTGGCAACTCGGGCGGCGCGGGTGGCGGCTCCTCGGTATGGGCAGGCTCTGACCGCTGGTTCATGCCGCGGAAGAGCTTACTCAGAAAGGACATCAATGACTCCCATACGGTATCATAGGTGAGCACGAAGCCCAGAACATCGGGCGAATACGCAAAGGGAGCACTGTTAGGCTCGCAACGCGTAGACTTGCTGATCCATCGAGCCGATATAGACGATACCTTCGGCGATCGCTGGCGATGAGACGATCGGACCGTTGGTTTGGAACTTCCAGATCAGGGAGCCGTTGCCTGCATCGAGGCAATAGACCCATCCGTCGACGGCGCCGAAGTAGATTTTGCCGTTCTCCGAGCGGGGCGACGAACTGATTTGGCTGCCCGTTTCATACTTCCAAGCCAAGCGACCGTTTTTGGTTTCGAGTGCGTACAGATTGCCATCGACGCCACCCACAAACACACGCGTCCCCACCACACACGGTGATGAGTTTACATAATGATTTGTGCGGAACCGCCAGGCAGGCCAACCGCCCTCGCTATCCAACGCGTAGAAGTTATTGTCCATCGAGCCGACGAAGACCAACCCTTCGCTAAATGCCGGCGAGGAGATCACTGGCTGTTGGGTGCGTTGCTTCCAGCGCAGCGCGCCATTGCGGATATCGAAGGAGTAGACGTGGCCATCGCTGCCGCCCACGAACACAGAGCCATTGGCAATGCAGGCCGAGGACCGGATGGGCATCCAACTGCGGTGCTTCCAGATCAACGTGCCGCGCAAGCCATCGAGCGCATAGAAGTGCTGATCGTCGGAGCCGATGAACACGACGCGATCATCGACGCGCGGCGAGGAGCGAATGGGCTTGCTGGTGCGGAATGTCCAGCGCGGTGAGCCACGTCGGACATCGAGCGAGTAGAGCACGCCATCTTCGGAGCCGATCAGCACCATATCCTGCCAGACGGTTGGCGAGGAGGAGATGCCGCCTTCGGTGGCGTATTTCCAGCGGAATTCGCCCCGTTGCGCATCGAGCGCGTAGATGTTCGTGTCGTAGCAGCCGACGTAGAGCGTCCCGTTGCTGACGCAGGGCGAGGAGCGCACTTCATCTTCGCAGCGGAACGTCCAAACCAGTTCGGTGTTGGTGGCCTTGCTGCTCACCACCGCTGGCGCTTTGCGGGGCGCAACGCCCGGCACGCCACCGGCGCTGTAGGCAGTGGGAGTTTGCAGCAGCGCTTCCTTCATCTCCTCGGCGGTGGCCCAGCGTGCTGCAATATCGTACTCCAGCGCACGCGCGACAACCGCATCGATCTCGGGCGATGCAGCGGGGTTGAGTTGGCGCAATGGCCGTTCATGGAAGGTGAACGGCGTTTCGAGCCGTGGGTCGCTGGCGGTGAGCAGATGGTGAAGCGTAGCACCAAGCGCGTAGATATCGCCACGGGGCTCGGCGAGACCGCGGTACTGCTCCGGCGGCGAGTAGCCCTCGGTGCCGATCATCGTGCCTTTGCGATCCGCCCGTGCGAGGTTGCGGGCGATACCGAAGTCGATCAACACGATTCGGTCTTGCGCCGTCACCATGATGTTCGAGGGCTTCATGTCGCGGAACACGATCGGCTCCGGTTCGTGGTTATGGAGATACGTGAGCACGTCGCAGATCTGGGTGGCCCAGCGCACGACGCGATCTTCGGGCAATGGCCCTTTGGCCTCGTCGAGCACCGTTTCGAGGTCTTTGCCATCGATCTGCTCAAGGATAAGATAGACACGGCCATTTTCCTCGAAGAAGTCGTAGACTTTGGGGATGGCCGGGTGTTGCAAGGTAGCTAAGAGGCCAGATTCGCGCTCAAAGTTTTTCAGGTTGAGCAGGCGAGTATTGGAATCTGGTGCGCTTTGCGCCATTTCTTTGATGGCACAGGGGCGTACCACGTCTTTGAATCGAAGGTCGCGCCCTCGGTATACGACACTCATACCGCCAACACCCAGCGTACCCTCGATCATATACCGCCCTTGCAGAACGACGCCCGGCTGCATTGTGGGCGTGTTCATACGCCGCGTGCCGGGTGCCCCTGTTCCGATGGTATGGGTTTCGCCGCCCTCGGGGTCATTGGTATTTGTCTTTTGAGTGCCAACTTTTTTGATAAGCGCCATGCGCTCCTCCAAGGGATGTTTGCGCTAGATGTGCGGTGGTCTGCACGTCGATGCGAAGAACAGACAAGTATTTTTATTATAGGGCTTTCAGGTCCTGGTGGCAACAGTTGATTTTTAGGAAAATTGCGACAATTTAGTAATCTTCCTGCAAGCATAATAGGATAATTTTGAAGTTTGAGCGTAAAAAGATATGCTATGCCAATGTTGGTTGGGTCTGTTGTGGCGATGGTGAGACGGGCGGATCGGGGTGATTGCGCGCCACGGTTCGTGAGTTTTGCTTTGCTTCCATGCATTGATGGGTGTTCGGTGGCGTTTTGGCGACAGATTGCGCATTCCCACGTTGAACACAACTGCACCCTATGCTATCATGGATGAAGAGCATTCTGGCGCGAATGAGTAACGTGCACTCCTAAGGTATGTAGTAGTGATGATGAAGGAAATCCTCTTGGATGGCCTTGGCTTGGCTGCGCGGATGCCGATGTAATGGTGCTTGAGGAACACATACAACCAACGAAAGGAGCAGGTGATGGCTCGCGAGGATCATGAGATGAAGCCAGATGAGCGAGCGACCCGTTCAACGCGGCAGACTCAAGCGCCGACTGAGCGGTTGCAGTCTGAGGTGACTGGCCGTACTGTGGCATCTGATCGAAATTGGCGGGCCGAACGTGCTTCGCGGCGGCGAAAGGCTGTTTCGATTCCAACTTCGCGGCAAGAATTGGCACTTTGGCTGCAATATGGCGGCTGGCAGATATTGCTGATCGCGGTTGGTGTGGTGATAGTCCTAATCTTCCTCTTAGTGCTGCTAAGAAACTTTAATCAGCGCAGCACCGCGAATCTGAGCGCAACTGCTACTGCCGAGGCGTTGGCGGCGCAGCCTATCTTCATCCCACCGCCGACTGTGACCCCTCTACCAACTGAGACATCGGCCGAGGCGCAGGGCGTTGGCGGGAACAACCAGGGCGCGCAGTTTGTGGTGACTGGTACCGGCACGCAAGGTCTGTTCTTACGCCCCGACCCGAACGTGAACAATCAGCCGATCAAGACGTTGCCAGAGCAGACGATTGTGACAATCGTGGGTGAAGATTACAGCGGCCCTGATCGCGTTTGGAAGAATGTGCAAGACCCCGAAGGCACGATCGGTTGGGCGGCTGCCGAATGGTTGCAGCCCGTTTCTCCCTGATGATCCGCTTCGTTTGGTGTACGGTGGCAGTGTGCTGTGGAAGAGCATTGCTACCATCAAAAACCGCTCTAGCGTCGCGCTGAGCGGTTTTTTGATTCTTGCACCATTAAGTTAAAAAACGATGAAAAAGCAGTTGTTGTAGTACAGCGTTTTTTCATTCTTCGCTGTGGTAGCCTCGCTATGCTGCGTGTGGTTCGGGGTCACCCGATACAAGCGCCTGCCCCAGCACTTCGCTGATGTGCTCCACGTAGATGAACGTGAGATCGCGCTTGACGTTGTTCGGCACATCGTCGATGTCGCGCGCGTTTTGCGTGGGCATGATGATGGTGCGAATGCCTGCACGATGGGCGCCGAGCACTTTCTCCTTGATGCCGCCGACGGGGAGCACGCGTCCGCGCAGGGTGATTTCGCCAGTGAGCGCCACATCGCGCCGCACGGCCTGCTTGGTGAACGCCGAGATCAGCGCGACCGCGAGCGCAATGCCCGCCGATGGGCCGTCCTTGGGGACGCTGCCCTCGGGCACGTGAATGTGGATGTCGTTCCGCTCGAAGAGCGACGTATCGATGCCGAGGGCCTGCGCATTGGCGCGCGCGTATGAGCAGGCGGCCTGCGCCGATTCGCGCATCACATTGCCGAGTTGGCCCGTGAGCGTGAGCGTGCCCTTGCCCTCCATCAGCGAAACCTCGATATGGAGCGTATCGCCGCCGTTGGCGGTCCAGAACATGCCGGTTGCCACGCCGATCTCATCCTGCTGCAGGATGTGGTTATGGTTGAAGCGCGGCGCGCCGAGATACTCGCTGAGCAGAGACGGCGTGATGACGCGGGGGAAGCGTCGGTGCTCGGCGACGCGACGGGCGATCTTCCGGCAGACCGCGGCGATCTCGCGTTCGAGGTTGCGGACGCCTGCTTCGTAGGTGTAGTTGCGGATCAGGTGCCGCAATGTGGTGTCGCTGAAGCGCAGCAGCGGCTTCTCGGTCTGAGTGCTGATCTGCAGATCGATCAGAGGAGCTTGCCCGTTATTGTTGCTCGATTGCGTCTCGTTCTGCGGCGCAAGTCCATGCGCTTCGAGCTGTTTGGGGATGAGGAATTGTCGCGCGATGTGTATCTTTTCCTCTTCGCTGTAGCCCGGTAACTGTAGCACCTCCATGCGGTCGCGCAGGGCGGGTGGGATTGGCTCAAGCAGGTTGGCGGTGGCGATGAAGATCACGTGCGAGAGGTCGTAGGGCACGTCGAGATAGTGATCGGCGAAGCTGTTGTTTTGTTCGGGATCGAGCACCTCCAGCAGCGCTGAAGCGGGATCGCCTCGGAAATCGTTGCCGATTTTGTCGATTTCATCGAGCATAAAGACGGGGTTGATGGAGCCGGCCTCCTTCATCGCCTTGATGATGCGGCCTGGCATTGCCCCGATGTAGGTGCGCCGATGCCCTCGGATCTCGGCTTCGTCGTGGACGCCGCCGAGCGAGATGCGCACAAAGCGGCGGCCCAGCGCTTCGGCGATCGATTGTCCAAGCGAGGTTTTGCCAACACCCGGCGGCCCGACCAAGCAGAGAATCGGCGCGCGCAGGCGGTTTTTGGCTAATTGGCGCACCGCGATGTACTCAAGGATGCGCTCTTTGAGCTTGGGCAGGCCGTAGTGGTGCTGATCGAGCGTTTGGGCGGCGAGCACAAGGCTTTGGTTGTCGGTGGTCTGCTGTGTCCACGGCAGGTCGATCAGCCAATCGATGTAGGTGCGCAGGATGGTGTATTCGGGCGCGGCGGGCGGCATCATTTCGAGCCGCCGCAGTTCCTCAAGCGCCTTCGCCTGCACCTTCTCGGGCATGCCTGCGGCGAGCACTTTCTCGCGGAGGTTGAATTGCTCGTGTTGGAGCGTGTCCTCCTGCCCCAGTTCGCGCTGGATGACTTTGATCTGTTCGCGGAGGAAAAATTCGCGCTGCGAGCGATCCACCTCTTTTTGCACTTGCGTGTGGATGCGGTTCTCCAACTCAAGCACATCGAGTTCTTGAGTTAACATAATGGAGAGGCGGCGCAGGCGTTCCTCGGCGTCGAGCGTTTCGAGGATCTCTTGGCGGCGGGCGATGTCGAGCGGCAGTGTGGAGGCGATCAGGTCGGCCAGCCAGCCAGGCTCATCGACGTTCATCGCCATAATGTAGGAATCGTCGGGCAGGCTGCGCGAGAGCTTGACCACCTTCTCGAAGAGCGAGAGCACGGCGCGCATCATCGCTTCGACGGCGATGGTTTTTTCTTCGTCGCTGTAGATCGGCACCGTGCGGGCGCGCAGGTACGGGTGCTCCTGCTCGTAGCTGAGCACACGCATGCGGCGCTGGCCCTGCAAAACGATCGATGTTGAGCCATCGGGCATCTTGAGGACGCGCTGGATATTGGCTTCAACGCCGATCGTGTAGAGATCGGCTGGCCCTACGTCTTCAATATCGCTCTCCCGTTGGGTGACCGCTAAGATCATGCGATCGTTGGCGAGCGCCTCTTCGATCGCGTTGATCGCGGGCACACGGCCAACGAACAGCGGTGTCAACATGTGCGGGAACAGCACAATGTTGATCAGCGGGACGACGGGCAGATCGCGTTCACCACCGTGGTTGTTGTTCTGGGCGATATCGAGTGAGGAGGGGAAGTCGAATAGGATTGGTAGCTCATCGGGCATGATTCACCTGCGCTGCATACGGGCGCATCATCGGCCCTTCACGGGCTGCATTATAGCACAGCATTATGGTTGTTCTGGATGCATACATCACCGCTACCGAGGCAATTTCCAGAGGAGGAATGGGCTTAGAGTAAGTCGGCTGGTCTTTTTGGTAGGTTGCTGAGCCAGCCACCCAGCGCGCCGGCAACGCACCCGAGTGCGAGCGCAAAGACCTGCGTGCGTGTGAGAGTGGCGTTAGCACTAGCGAGAAGTTGGATCTGGACACTGAGGATGCCCACGACGCCGACCATAAAGCCGTTCAGCCAGCGTTGGATGCCCGCGAGTCGCCCGGCCACATAGCCGCCGATGGCGGTGCAGAGCAGGCCCAAGCCGATGACGATGGGATCATCGGCGATGGTGGGATCGGTACTGCTGAAAGCTCTGGGGTAAAAGACCAACAACGAGATGGTGGTTACCATAAGGTCGACAATAAAGCCGTTTAAGACAGCCATCCAACGGATTTGCATGCGCTTCCTCTATGAAACATGGCGCGCAAAAGAGCGCGCCACTCAATGATAAAGGACTGGCGAGCGTTTCGTCAACCACAGCAACGGGGTAAGCAGAGAATTTGGGAGGGGATGCCTACTGGTCGTTCCAACAGAAGAACGGCTATATCAGAACGTTCCCCACACCATCACAAACAGCATAAGCGTGAGCTGAGTGCAGCGTAGGCCGTCGATCTGCACGGCTTGCCAGTATTCTTCTCGGCCCAGCCACCACCAGATGCGGGTGAGTTTGCGTTTGAGACGATTGCCATCCCAAATTTGAAGGACCTCAAGCTGCGCCATGCGTAGGAGTCGGCGTGTGTGGATGATCAGCATCGTTGCCCATATCCCAACAATTGCAAGCTGAACGATAGTCCCAAACATAGGACGCCTCCATGGATGTGTACATGACTTCCTATCTGTTTTTTATTTGAGGCAAGAACTGCACCAAAAGAAGGTGCGTTGTCTGCTGGTAATGTCGAAAAACAACGCCGTTTACACAACACACTTAGTAGTATAGATTCTCCTTATATCAAGATCAATTAGGTGTTCATTCCTATGTTCAATCGCCGTAGGTACTAGCATAATGTAGGATGCTTCGCACGAAAACTTATCGGTAGGAAGACGGATTTGCATATTGTTTTCTATGTGAAAGTAATGTGGCTTATGGTTGCCCAACGGTACTTGTGATTCGTTATCGATGTCGCTACAATACCCACGGTAAAAGATATCGCTATAGAGAGGATTGTTTGCATGATCCGACGCCTCAGTTTGGTGCTGCTTGTGGTATTGCTTGGTGCGTGTGCCTCGCCGTTTGCGAGTGCGCCAACCCCATCACCATCGCAGGTAACTCAGCCAACCGCAACACAAGATGTATTGGAATATATTACGCAGTTGCCGATTGAAACGCCGCCTCCTGCGCCCACACGGGCCGAGGTGCAGCCGACTGCGGCGCCTACACAAGTCCTTCCTACGGTTGTTCCGGTTGATTTGGAGCTCATCGATGATCCTGAGCGAATCGCTGCGACGAGTCCGGCGGTGCGTGATCAGGTGGCGCTGGCCGAGGCGTTTGAGGGTGTTGGTGAGATCCCGCGGGTTGCCCGTACGGAACCGCTCGATGTGCAGGTTGGCGATATCGAAACCTTCTGGGTTTCGAATATGATCGATAACACCAATTATGAGGTCGAGGCCGAGTTGCGCTATGCTGGCCCGGTGGTGTTGATGTATGTTGATACGCGGGAGAATGTCTCTCAAGCTGCGATCGAGCGTTCGGCGAAGATCTTTGAGGAGCAGATCTATCCGCGGACTCGTGAGGTGTTTGGCGAAGAGGTGTCGCCCGGTGTCGATGGTGATCCTCGCCTGACGGTCCTGAATACGCCGCTTGAGGGTGCTGGCGGTTACTTCTCGCCCGCCGATATGGTGGTGAAGGCAGCGAACCGCTTCAGCAATGAGCGCGAGATGTTTGTGATCGGCATCAACTCCTACCCGCTGGGCACGGAGGCATACGCTTCGACGTTGGCGCACGAGTTCCAGCACATGATCCAGGCGAATGTGGCGCAGCGCAGCCCGAGTTGGTTCAACGAGGGGATGTCGCAGTTGGCCGAGGATATCAACGGCTTCACCTCGAACGGCACGGCACAGCTCGCGCTGCTCCAGCCCGATGTGCAGTTGACCACATGGTCGAGCGATGCAGCGCAGACGGGCGAGCATTATGGCACGTCGCATCTGTTTATGCGCTATTTCTACGATCAGTACGGCGGCGAGGATAGTATTGCTGAACTGATCGCTCGTGATGCTGGCAATAACCTCGAGGTGTTCGCCGATATTGCGCGGCGTACCCGCCCCGATATCACGAGTTTTGCGGATCTGTACGCCGATTGGGCGGTTGCCAATGTGCTCGGCGATAGCTCGGTGGGCGATGGGCGTTACAACTATGAGTTGTTGCCCGGCACCGCCTCGATCATGCGGGTGGGCCCCGGCGTGCAGGAGGGCACCGTCAACCAATTTGGCGTCGATTACTTGGGTGTGTTGGAGGGCCCGCAGACGCTGAATTTCACCGGGAATCAGGTGATCGGCTTGACGGGCGCTTCGCCGTACGAGGGCCGTTATATGTGGTGGAGCCAGCGCGGCGACGACAGTATCGAGACGTTGACGCGCGAGTTCGATCTGAGCGGCCTCGACAAAGCAACGCTCAAGTTCTCGACATGGTATGAGATCGAGAAGGACTGGGATTATGGCTTTGTGACGGTCTCAACCGATGGTGGTAAGACATGGACAACGTTGGAGGGCAAGAGCACCACTACCGAAGATCCGCAGGGCCACAACTACGGGCATGGCTTGACAGGTGTAAGCGGTAAGCCAGGCGTCGAGACCGATAAGGGCATACGGGCGGAGTGGATCGATGAGGAGATGGACCTGACGCCGTATGTTGGCCAGAAGATCTTGCTGCGCTTCTGGGTGATCAACGATGCGGCGTACAACGCTCAGGGCATGCTGATCGACAATATCAGCATCCCTGAACTGAACTACTTCGACAATGCCGAGGAGGGCGATGGCGGTTGGGAGGGTGTTGGTTTTGTGCGCACTACCGGCTTTTTGGCGCAACAGTGGTCGTTGCGTCTGATCGCGGCGACCAACGGCGAGTTGACTGTCACTCCGGTGGAGGTTGATGCGCAGGGCCGCGCTCAGATCCAGATCCCCGCCAATACTCGCGCGATCCTAGCGGTGATCGCTTCGACGCCGTTCACGACCGAGAAGGCCACGTACACGTACGAGATTGTGAAGTAGTTGCGCGTGTAAGAATCTCTTTGTGGCGATAACTTGCAAGGGAATGTGTAATATCGACCTTTTGCTGTGTGCAGAAGGTCGATATTACGTTTTTGAGATGTGTTTGTATGAAGGATACTCTCGAAATGACAGATCATTGTAATGTATGCTTTAAGGCATTATAATGCTTCCTAATACAGTGATAGTATGTATTTTTACCTATGTCTCAGTACTCATAGGTACTATCTTCCTATTGTGAGTTGGTGTGTACTCAACTATGCTTCAGAAGGGTGTTTAACACCTTTTTTTACTTTACAATCGAGTGTTGCCTACCTCTGCCAGTTGGCCTAGCCGGACCATCTCCCTTCATTCATCTTTCCATGTGGAACGGGTAAGCGTAGCAAGGAGTCAGCAGCATGCGAAAGCCTTCGAGCCTCTCTCTCTTGTTCATGGCCTTTTGTATCCTGGCACTCTCTGGCATTTGGTCGCCCGCCGTTCACGCCGCCCCTGGCGAAGAATTGGTGAGTAGTAGCGGCTCGCTGAGCGCTAGCCAGTTGATCACCATCCCCCTCTACAGCCCCGAAGCCGCCAACCTCCGCCTGCAAGTGAGCGGGGGCAGCGCAACCGATACCATCACGATGGCGCTGCGCAACGGCAGCACTACCGTGTCAAGCTGGGTGGTGCGCAGCGGCGAGACAGTGTGGGGCTATGCCACCTTACCGAGTGGCGGCTCATTGACTCTGCAGAACAACAGTGGGACAACACTCACGTATAATCTCAAGGCATATGCCCGTGGCGTCGCGCCGAACATCACCACAGGCAACGCGACGTGGAGCGGTGTGGCGCGAGGGGCAGGCATCCAGTCGAACATTCAGCTGACGGTGCCGACCGCAGGCCGTTATCGTTTGACATTTGGCGCAACTGGCGGCAGTTTCCAACTCAAGGTCGATTCCAACGCCATCCTCAAGACGGCTGTGCCTGGTAAGCTCCCCGCCGCTACCGATAGTGTGTACTACCTCTCCGCTGGCGTGCACACCTTCACGATCGTGCAGAACAGCGCCGATGCGCTGGTGACGTGGAGCGTGGCGCTGGCGACCGCCGATGCGCTCGATACGTTTCCCACCAGCGAGAGCAGCGCCGTGTTGGGTGGGGCGTTCCGCGAGGAATGGGTGCCGATTCAGCTTGCGAGCGCGCAGGCTGTCAATGTGCGGATCGAGGTGACGGGCGCCACCACCGATCATTTGTTGATCGAGTTGTACAACGGCGCGACTCGTGTGTATACCAGCACCAATGTCTACGGAGGCGAGGTCGCTTGGGCGAGCACCACGCTCGCGGCTGGCGCGAATCGCTTGCGGGTTGTCTCGGCGGCCAGCAACACCGCAACGCTAGGCTACACCGTTACTATGAGCGTCATCCCGCAGCCGAACTACACGTGGACTGGCACGAGCTATGGTATCACGTCACGCCTCAATCAGGGCAACTCCTCGATCAAGCTGAACTTCCCCAAGGCTGGCTTGTACCGCTTCACGGTTGGCGCGAGCACGGGCCGCTTCCAGTTGTTGCTCAACAGCCAGTACTTCCAAAAGATCATCACCGACACCGCCAGCACGAACCTGACGGTGTACGTGCCCGCTGGCGCACACACCCTGCAGGTGCGTCAGGACCCCGCGCAGACCAAGACAACTTGGAGCGTGCAGGTGGCCACGACCACCACGACGGTCGATTCGCTGACGTTCAGCCGTGGCGGTGGCACGCTGGGTGGCACGGGTAACGCCTTCCGCGATGAGTGGATACCGTTGCAGGTGAATAGTGAAGCTCCAGTGAATCTGCGGGTGGTGGCGCAGGGCGCCGCTTCCGATTCGCTGAAGGTCGAGCTGTACAACGGCAATACGCTCGCCTACAGTGCGGCCAAGGTCTATGGTGGCGAGACGTTCTGGGCCACCACGACGATCAAGGCTGGCTCCAATCGCCTGCGCCTGATCGCCGACGCGGCCAATACGGGGCCGATGAGCTACCTGATCGAGGTGCGCAACGTCGATACGATTCCCGGTTCGTGGCGCGGTGTGGCGCTCTCGGGCGGGCTAAACTCGGTGGTGCGCCTACATGTGCCCGCCGATGGCATCTACGATGTGGAGCTCACCTTCGATGAGGGCGCGGGGCAGGTGCTCGTTGATGCGAACACGACGGTCGCGCTGCAGAGCATCGAGCCAGCCGCAAGCACAACCACGTTGCGCGTGCCGTTGAAGGCGGGCTTGCATACCTTCACGCTCAAGCAGGACACTGGCTCGATCACGCCGCGCACGGTCTGGCAGATCGCCACGAAACTGCGCCAACTCGAAACGACGCAGGGAGCTGGCACGAAGGCCTATCTGTCCTTTATTATCAAATAAACTTGCTCGATCGACGGTTCTCAACAGACAGGTTCGGCGCAATGCCGAGCCTGTTTTTTGCTGGATTCGCCATTTCCGCGTCCCGTTGCTCTTACCATTTCCCACTGGTATTTCTGCGGATTACCGAGTATGATAATCAATATATTTCCTATCACAAAAATGACATTTCATCGCCATTGGTGTGCTTCGTCATCGCTTCGTGCCTGCTCTGTTAGGGATACAACATGCTTGCCCTGTTGGGTTACCAGATCGACCAAGAGCTCTACGCAAGTCATCATTCGTTAGTGTATCGCGCTCGTCGTGTTGCTGATAGTCATCCAGTTATTCTGAAGGTAGCGAATCAAGAATACCCCTCCCCTGAACGAGTAGCGTGGTTTCGGCGCGAATTCGAATTGATGCGCTCATTGGCGCTCCCCAACGTCGTCAAGGCCCATTCGCTCACCTATGAGCAGCAGCATTGGATCATGGTGCTTGAGGATGGCGGTGATTCCCTGAATCGGCTACGGCTCGCTGGCACGCTCCCGCTCGACGAACTGCTCAGGCTTGCTATTCGCATCACCGAAGCGGTTGGCGAATTGCATCAGCAATACGTCATTCATAAGGATCTCAACCCCACCAACATCGTGTATAACCCCTCGACCGGCGAGGTGAAGCTGATCGACTTCGGCATCTCGACGGCGCTCTCTCGCGAGACGGCCTCCTTCCGCAATCCGAACGTGTTGGAGGGCACGCTGGCGTACATCTCCCCCGAGCAGACGGGCCGCATGAACCGCGATATCGACTATCGCACCGACTTTTACTCGCTTGGCGTCACGTTGTACGAGTTGTTGACCGGGCGACTGCCGTTCGTGAGCGCGGATGCCTTGGAGTTGGTACACAGCCATATTGCGAAGTTGCCGCCGCCTCCGCATCACATTGTGCCGAGTATCCCGCCTATCCTTTCAGCGATTGTGCTGAAGTTGCTGGCGAAGAACGCCGAGGATCGCTATCAATCGGCCTATGGGATTGTGGCTGATCTGCGGCATTGCCTTGCGCAATGGGAGGAAACTGGTGAGGTGCAGCCGTTCGCCCTGGCGCAGTCCGACCGTTCCGATCGCTTTCAGATCCCGCAGAAGTTGTATGGACGCGAGGCCGATATCGATCGGTTGCTGGCAGCCTTCGAGCGCGTGAGTGCGGGCGCGGGTGAGATGCTGCTGATCGCGGGCTATTCGGGCATCGGCAAATCGGCGTTGGTCCACGAGATCTACAAGCCGATCACGGCGCGACGCGGCTACTATATCGCCGGGAAGTTCGATCAACTCCAACGAACCATGCCCTATTCGGCGGTGCTACAGGCGTTGCGCTCACTGATGCAGCAGTTGCTCACCGAGAGTGAGGCCTCGGTGGTGGCGTGGCGCGAGACGTTGCTGACGGTGTTGGGCAACAACGTCCAACTGCTGTTTGAGGCTATTCCCGAGTTGGTGCTGATTGTGGGCGAATTGCCCGCCCCCACCGTGCTCCCCAACGATGTGCAGCACCTGTATCGCCATTTGCTGTTGCAACTGATCCGCCTGGTGGCACAGCCGTCGCACCCGTTGGTGTTGGTGCTCGATGATCTACAGTGGGCCGATAGCGCCTCCCTCACGCTGATCGAGGCGTTGATGACGCACAACGGCCCTTCGTACTTGCTGCTGATCGGCACGTACCGCGACAATGAGGTGAACGATAGCCACCCGCTGGCGCTGAGTATGGCCGCGTTGCGCGAAGCGAACGTGGCTGTCGAGCTCCTGCACTTGGCGCCGCTCTCGCTCGCCGATACCTGCGCGTTGCTCGTCGATACGCTTCATCAGCCGTTGGAGCGTGTCGAACCGCTAGCGGTCTTGGTGCAGCGTAAGACGCTGGGCAATCCTTTTTTTATGGGCGAGTTCCTGCGATCGTTGTACGTCTCCGAACTGCTCCAGTACCGTTATCCGACTGCCGAGCATCACGGTGGTTGGGAATGGGAGATCGAGCGCATCCAGGAACATGCCATCACCGACAACGTGATCGAACTGCTTGATCGTAAGGTGCAGACGTTGCCGGAGATCACGCAGAATCATTTGCGGATCGCCGCCTGTTTGGGCAATCAGTTCGAGTTGATGGTGTTGGCGCAGGCGTGCGATCGTGTGTTGGGCGCGCTGCTCGAAGAATTGTGGCCTGCCGTCGCGGAAGGCTTGCTGGTGCCGATCGGCGATGCCTACAAATTCACGGGGAAACTTGGGCAGTGGCAACCGAGCGAGTTGATCGGCTCGCACAGTTACCGTTTTGTGCATGACCGCGTGCAGCAAGCGATTTATCTCAGCATTCCTGAATCTCAGCGCGCCGCCACGCATTATCAACTCGGCGCGATGATGCTGCGCAATACGCCGACCGAGAAGCATGAGGAACGTATCTTTACGCTGGTTGAGCAACTCAACCACGGCATTCCGTTGTTGAGCGATGCGAGTTCTCGTGAGCAATTGGCCCATCTCAACGCGATCGCCGCCCGCAAAGCCACGAGTGCCGCCGCTTATCAGCCTGCGTATGCCTACGTGCAGAACGGCCTCGCGTTGCTGGATGCCGACGCCTGGCGAACGCGCTACAGCCTTGCGCTCGATTTGCACATTCAGGCCGCCGAGATCGCTTACCTGTGCGGCGATGAAGCGGCTATGACGCGCTATGCTGATGAGGTGCTGGCCCGCGCACAACGCCTCACCGACCGCCTCAAGCTGTACGAGATTTTGATCCGGGCGAATCGCGCGATGGAATCTTCCGAGATCGCGTTCGATGTGTTGCGCCAACTCGGCGTCACGTTTCCCGCGCAGCCCACCGCGGCGGATCTCGAACAGGCCTTGGCACAAGTGCAGGAGCTCCTGGCGGGCCGCTCGATCAGCGATCTGCGCGACCTGCCGCGCATGACCGATTCGCAGACGCTGGCGATCTTCCACCTGATGTCGAGCGCCAGCATCGCTGTCTATGCAGCGAAACCGCAGTTCTTCCCGCTGTATGTGCTGAAGCAGGTCGAATGGTCGATCCGCTACGGCAACGCCCCGCAATCGCCGTATGCCTATGCGCTCTACGGCATGTTGCTATGCGGATGGCTGGATAACATCACGGAGGGCTATCAGTGGGGCCAGTTGGGGCTGCATCTGCTCGATACGCTGGAAGCGAACGAGGTGCGGGCCAGGACATTGTTCATGGCCCAGGCGTTTATCAACCATTGGAGCGAGCCGGTGCGCGAGACGCTGAGTTTGGCGCGGCTAGCCTACCAGAGCGGCTTCGAAACGGGCGACCTCGATTCGCTTAACTTCGCGACGGTATCGTACACCGCCTATGCCCTCTTTAGTGGGCGCGAGTTGCCGGTGTTGGAGCAGGAGATCGTGGTGTTTACCGAGGCGGTGACGCCGATGCAGCAGGAGGCCACGCTCTATCGCCTGAAGATCTATCGCCAAACTGTCCTTAACCTGATGGGCAAGACGAGTCTTCCCCATATGCTGAGTGGCGAGGTGTACGATCTCCAGCGTTCGGTTCCCCTGCATTTGGCGCGCCACGATGGCACATCGGCATATGCCGCGTATCTCGCTCAGGCGCTGCTCTTCTATTTGTTCGAGCAACCAGCGCAGGCGCTTTCGTACATCGAATTGGCCGAGGGCGTGGTCGATCTGGTCGTTGGGCAGTTTGTGGTCACGCAGTTCTATTTTTACGATTCGCTGATCCGGCTGGCGTTGTATGCCGATATGCCCGAACAGGAACACGAGGCGCTTTGGGCGAAGGTGAACGCGAATCAGCAGCGCTTGGCGAATTGGGCGGCGTACGCGCCCGAGAACGTGCAGCATCACTGGTTGCTGGTGGAGGCCGAACTGGCGCGGGTGCGCGGTCGTTACGGCGATGCCCGCGAGTTGTACGATCAGAGCATCGCATTGGCGCAGCAACACGGCTACCTCCACGACGAGGCGCTGGCTCAAGAAATGGCTGGCCGTATGTACGTGGCTCGTGGTCAACTCCAGTTCGCGCAGGTGTGTCTGCAGAATGCTCACTACGCGTATCAGCGTTGGGGCGCGCAAGCCAAAGTGCAGCATATCGAGGAGCGTTACCCACACTATTTCAGCACACCTCAGCTTGCCGTCGGCACCACATCGCAACTCAATACGGCCAGGCACTCCGTCTCGGGCGCGCTCGACATGGCGAGCGTCTCGAAGGCGCTGCAAGCGATCTCTGGCGAGATCGTGCTGAGTCGGCTGTTACACACGCTGGTGTCGGTGCTGATCGAGAACGCTGGGGCACAGCAGGGCTACTTGCTGCTGATGAATGGGAACGGCCTTGTGCCCGTGGCGCAGATCGATGCGCTAGCGGCTGAGCAGGTGGTGCTGCTTTCGCCCGGACACGAACTGACGCCGACCGCGCTGCCCAACTCGATCATCACCTACGTGGCCCGCACCCACGAGACGGTGCTGCTGCACGATGCCGCCGGAACCAGTGCCTTTGCGCTCGATGCCTATTTGCAGCACCACCGCCCCCGTTCGCTGTTGTGCGTGCCGTTGCTGAACCAGGGCCGGTTGGTGGGTGTGCTGTATTTGGAGAACAACTTGGTCAGTGGCGTGTTTACGGCGGAGCGGCTCGAAGTGCTGCAACTGCTGGCGGCGCAGACGGCGATCTCGATCGAGAACGCGAATTTGTACAGTGACCTTGAGCGGAGCGAGCACAAATACCGCACGTTGTTCGAACATTCGCACGATGCGATCCTGGTGTGCGGCCCCGACGGCACGATCATCGATGCGAACCCGGCCTGCACCGCTCTGCTGGGCTATAGTCCGAGCGAACTGCAGGGCAAGCGAGCGGTGCATTTGGTCGCTGAGCCCGCCGCGCGCGAGCAGATGCTGCATGTGCTCACGAGCCAGGCCAGTGTGCGCGATGCTGAGTTGATCCTGCGCTCGGCCTCTGGCACGCTGATCGATTGTCTGGTGACAGCCAGCACACGCTACGACGACGATGGCAGCATCCTCGGCTACCAAGGCATCATTCGCGATCTCTCCGAGCGCCGCCGCCTTGAGCATGAGCGTGCACGATTGCTCGCTATTCAGCGCGAACTCGATTTCGCCCGCAATATCCAACAGAGTCTGTTGCCACCCAGCAAGGTGGTATGGCCCGAACTTGAGGCGATGTGCTACAACATGCCAGCCCGCGAGGTCGGCGGCGATTTCTACATCTATCGCAAGCGCAAACTCGCCGACGAGCAGCGCTTCACGTTTGCGTTGGGCGATGTGACGGGCAAGGGCATCCCCGCCGCGTTGTTGATGGCGATCAGTATGGTGTCGTTGCAGGCGATCGCGCTGCAGGATAGCAACCCCAACGAGTTGTTGAAGCGGCTCGATCGGCTGATCGCGCGCTACACCCGTTCGAGCCGCCAGAACTGCGCGCTGCTCTACGCCGAGATCGTGATGCCGCAGCGGCGCGGCGACGGAACGACGTTGCTGGTCGCCAATGCTGGTTGCGTTACTCCGCTGCTGCGGCGCGCGAGCGGCGAGGTCGAATGGATCGATGTGGGTGGCTTGCCGCTCGGTACGGGGCTGACGATGCCACATGGCTACGCGATCAGCGCCAATACGTTGCGGGCCGATGATATGGTGATCTTGACGAGCGATGGCGTGATCGAGGCCAAAAACCCCGACGGTGAGATGTTCGGCTTCGAGCGGATGGCCGACGCGGTCGCGAGCGGCCCCACGCATAGCGCCGAGGCGATGTTGGCGCACCTGCAGGCGGCGCTAGCCGATTTTGTGGGGGGTGGCGAGCCACACGACGATGTGACGATCATCGTTGTGCGGATGGGCAAGCGCGCTGGGTAATGTCACATCGGCACAAAAGCGGACCTTAGAACGACGCGCGTTTGTGTTTCGATTGCTATCATCAGCCTTAGGATGAGCCAAGCGCTGCACGCAGCGCCTCATCAACATCACATAACAAGACCGGTATTGCTTAGACAACGCCTGTCGTGTATACTGCTGTTGGTTTGGGCTGAATGATTGAGCGACCGAGGTGAGCGAATGACGGTTGTAGAAAAAGAGCGTATCGACCCGCGCGTGATTAGGACGCGGCAATTGTTGATCGACGCCTTTCTTGGCTTGCAGGCCGAGAAGGACTTCGATGATATTACGATTCAAGACATTACGACACGGGCCACCGTGAACCGCGCCACATTTTACGCGCATTTCCCCGATAAATACGCGCTGGTCAACGACATTATGCGCGGCAACTTCGAGCAGGTGCTCGAGTCCCGCCTTGGTCCCGAGCTCGACATCGGCCACAATTACCTGAGCAATCTGTTGCTCGCCGTCACCGATCATCTCACGATGTTGCAGACGCGCTGCCAACGCTCGTTTTTGATGTTTGAGTCGTTGGTCGAGGCGCAGACGAAGTTGCAGTTGCGCCAACGCCTGATCGATTGGTTGCAGGCGCGCCCCCACACCAGCGGTCTGCCGATCGAGCGCGTGGAGATGGCCGCCACTGTCCTCAGTTGGGCGATGTACGGCGCGGCGAACGAATGGCGCGGTCGTGCCGACGCCCAGAGCGCCGATGCGTTTGTGAAGGAGAACCTGCCCATGCTGATCGCGATGGTCGAGGCGCTCTGATAGTTCCTCTAGATGTGAGCTAAGGTTGTTGTTGCGGGTTTAGCCTGCGGCAGTGAGACACTTGTGTGATATCGAGACGTTGCTACGTGCAGCGCCTCGATATCACGTTTTTGGGGAGTGTTATCAAGAACGAACACAGAATACTTCCTCACGCTTAGACGGTCTTGGCGTGTTGATAACTGCCAAGCAGCAGCGCGGCGTATTGATCGTCGATCTGCTGTTGCCAGTACGGTTCTGGTTGGGGGTTGCTATCGAGTACAACGATGCGGTCGGCATGGGAGCGTAGTTGTGCGATGACGCTTGGTGAGGCGTGCGGGGTGGCGATGATGCAGCGTCGGGCGTGCAGCCGCCGTAGCGTTTGCAGCGCGACCAACTGGCTGACTCCGCTGCCGATCCCGTCATCGACCAGGATGACTTGGCGGCGGTGCAGGGGTGGCAATCCACGTCCCCCTCGATAACGCTGGTGCTGCGCGGCGAGATCGCGGGCCGCCAAGTCGGCCTCTCGCCAGAAGGACTCCAGCGAGGCTTTTGGCAGGCGTAGCACGGCGCGGTTGAGACAGAGGCCGCCGTATTCGCTTAAGGCACCAGCGATCAGGGCTGGATAGGCCCGTAGTGTAATTTTGCGCACCAAGAGCACGTCGAGCGGGAGGCGAAGCAGGCGCGCAACTTCACCCGCGATCACCACGCCGCCTGGCGGCAAGGCCAACACGAGTGAATGACCTTCGCGATATGGCAATAACAGTTGCCCAAGTTGATGACCTGCGCTGATGCGGTCGGCGTAGCGCGGGTTTAGTTCTATCGGTGGACTGCCAGGAAGCAGATAACTATTGGTTGGTGTCATGACAAGCCTCCTGAAACATGGTATCAGCAGGCGGCGCGGCGCGTCTCCACGTTTCTGATGCCTTTCGATACAGTTAGCTTCAGTATAGGCTTTTCGGTTGCGTTGAATATAATGAAATGGTAACGCTTGGTAGTGATTTGGTGATGATCGGGGATAGACCGTGGCTTACGATGTGGATGCGCTGCTCCAAGCAGTACATCCACACCACGTTTTGGGGAAGGTGCGATCTGTGGAGGCTCTTGTGTTTAAAGGCTTTTTGAAAAGCATTCCAATGATGTGCCTCCTTTGCGAGAGCGTCGGATGCGCCATACGGCGGGTGTGGGTGTACTCACGAGGAGATCGGCTGCTGCGCAAGCCCAAAGGGCCGGGTCGCGGCCCTTTGGAAACCCCGACCGGGGTTTATCGCCCCTGGACCCCCAAGGGATCCGCTCTGTGATGCCTGTGCCGTTTGGTTCCTCGGTATGATCCTTGTTCGGTAGTCTGTATGCGCTTTTTGCCTACCGACACGCATCTGTCTCTGCTTACAACCTCTTGAGCTGTTCAGAAATGTTCTAATCTGCGAAATCTGTGTAATCTGTGGATGCCCCTGCAACGTTGCATCGGCCTTAACTGCTCTCGCGCACGACGAGCTCGCCGTAGATCACGCTTTTCACGGGAGCCTCGAACTCGCCCTTGATCAGGTGGTGCAGCTTCTGCATCGCTAATTGACCCATCGCCGCGCGAGGCATATTGTAGCTTGTGAGTGCGGGGCGGGTGTAGGCGCTCTCGGCCACGTTGTCGATGCTGACGATCGCGATATCGTCGGGGATACGCAGCCCCGCCTCTTTGATCGCCTCCATCGCGCCGAACGCCGTTTTATCGCTGATCGCCACGACTGCGGTGGGGCGATTGGGCTGTTGCAGAATCTCCTGCATCTGAACGTAGCCCTTTTTGGGGTGCCCCGAGACTGGATTCGGCATCAACTCCGGCGGAATCAACAGGCCTGCCTCGGCGGCGGCGGCCAAGCAGCCCTTCAGGCGGTCGTTGAGACTGCTGTACTTGCGCGGCCCCCGCAGGATGCCGATCGCGCGGTGCCCCCGCTCCAGCAAGTGCTCCATCACGGCGTAGCCCGCGCTGAAGTTATCGCCCAACACGCAGGGCAGCTGCTGCCCCGGCAGATAACTCTCGACCAGCACCAGCGGCACTTGCAGCGCCTTTAGTTGGATGACCATCTCCGGCGTGATATCGCCATCGTTGGCCACCACCAAGCCCTGCACTTCGCCCGTGAGGATCGATGAAAGGTTGTCGAGGCCCTCGGCGGCCTTGTCGAACATATGCAGATGCACGCGGTAGCCGAGCCGCTGTGCTTCGGCTTGGAAGCCGTGGATCACGTCGCCGTAGAAGATGTCGAGGATGACGGGCATAGCGCTGCGCTCGATCAGCAGGCCGACCGTAGCGGGCCGATGATTGTCGTTGGTGGCGACCGCGTAGCCAAGTTGGGAGATCACATCCCACACACGCTTCCGCGTTTCGGGCGAGACGCCGGGCTTGTTGCGCACGACCAATGATACTGCCGAGACCGAGACTTGCGCCGCGTCGGCGATATCGCGCATACTGGGACGCCGTTTATTCATACATTGCTCACTCTTCTACCTTTTTTCTATCATAGCATAGCATCGGTACGCTGGCTAGAGAACGCTCTCCCGCTACATTCCTCTGATACACTGACATAACATGTGCTTTCGGTAGTGCTGCAAGTCGAACATGCTCAACTGCATGTCTATCCTTCCTGAGAAGTAGTTTCTCTCAAAATTGTTGAGTGTTGTATAGTAGAATATCATAGAATTTACTAGAATAACAGTGGTTGACAAAAGAAACATGCTCTTGTATAGTACAAATAACCCCGATGAGATGGCGATAAAACGAATGACTACCCGCTTTTCTAGCTATGGACGCTAATGTGATGTAAAGTTGCATCGTCTTGATAGGCGTGATTCATTGGTGAATGATTCACGTTGCTTCCTAAAAATTTTACTAAACAAACAACTGAATAGATCTAAGATGTGCAAGCTAGGGCGTTGAGTTTTGGGAACATGGAGCAATACGGTATCGGCCTGTTGCATAGGTGGATTCTGTAACGTCGTGCCTTCGTCTGTGCGACATTGCTGAGCGAACGTTGAGCTTGCACACGTCTGCGAGCCTGTTGCTGTTGCAACGGTGCGCTCGTTTGAGATGTGGGTTGCAAGCGCGTTGACGCGCTTGTAAGGTTATGAGCACAGGAGGGATACAGATGGATTCCCGCCAACGGAAGTCGTTGACGCGGCGTGAAATGCTGCGTCTCACCGCCACAGCTGCCGGTAGTTCCGCGATCGCTGCTATTCTTGCCGCTTGTGGTGCGCCGCCACCCGCCGCTGCACCACCGCCGACCTCCGCTCCCGCCAGCGGCGATGCGCCACCCGCCCCCGTTGAGCCATCGCCAACACCGGTGACTGCTGAGGTGTTCGGTTCGAGCTCCGCCAAGGTGAAGATCCGCTACTGGACCATTCTCAGTAGTGTCGATGGTATCGTGATGAACGATTTGGTCCGCAAGTTCAGCCAGGAGAACCCCGACATCGCAGTCGAATCCCTCCAGGGTCTCACCGATTTTATCCAAAAACTCCAGGCATCCTCCATCAGCGATACCGCTCCCGATGTGGCGTTGATCCGCCATACGTACATTGGCCCGTTTGTGGGCAAGAACATGCTCTCGCCGATCGATCCTGGTGAGTTGGAGTTAGCGGGTATTCGATCCTCCGATTACGACCCGACGGTGTGGAATTTCACCCAGTTTGAAGGCAAGCAGTATACAGTTCCGCTCGATATCCACTGCCATGCCATGGTCTACAACAAGAAGATCTACGCCGATAACAATATCGCGGTTCCCACCACCCTCGATGAGTGGCTGTCGGCCACGCGCACGGTGACGAAGGGCGATATCGTCGGGTACAACACGTTTGCGCTTGGCTCTGGCGCCCAGGAGTATATGACGTGGTTCATCTTTGGGCTGTGGCGGCAGTTCGGTGTGGAGATGATCACAGCCGATAATAAGGCTGGCTTCAATACGCCCGACGGCATTGCTGCTGTCAAGTGGATGAAAGATATCCAGGATGCTGGCAATCCCAATAATGTGCCGACCGGCGATATTCAGCGTACTGGCCAGGTTGCGAGTTGGACCGATGGCCCCTGGATCTCAACCCTGTTCTTCGATAAGACTAAATCGCCCGCCGCCGACGATCTCGATGTGGCGCCGTTGCCTCAGAAGGATTTGAACAACAAGGCGGTGTGGGGCCAGAGCCACCAATTCGCGCTGCCGCGCCAGGGCAAGCCGGATGCCGAAAGGCGCGCTGCAACGCTGAAGTTTGTGCAGTGGATGACGCAGCATGGCGTTGATTGGGCGAAGGCTGGTCAGGTGCCAGCACACAATGCCGCCCGCGATGAAGCCCTGAGCAGCGACGATCATATTTTGCAGAAGTTGCGCGTGTGGGCTTCGCAGTTGCCGTATGTGGCGTACATACCCGCACACCCGATGCTGCTCGAAGTGATGCCTCGTATCGCCGCGAACGTCGAGGGCGCGCTGCTCAATCAGTGGTCGGTCGAGGAAGGTCTGCGCAAGGCCGAGGAAGAAGTGAATCAGATTTTGATTGGCTAGTGTGTGGGCGCGCCGTGGCCTCTCGCAATCTGTGCGGCCCACGGCGCGCTCGATTCCCCTGGCCCTCCCGAAAGAAAGGGTGCTATGAGCTCTCTGCATTCGACTTCTCAAGCGTTGCGGCAGCGCCAGGCCAGCCGATTGTGGTCGCGGCTCGCACGGAATAACTGGTCGGCGTTGCTGTATCTCGCGCCGTTTCTCATTTTTTTCGCCATCTTTCAGATTTATCCGATCTTCTATGGCTTGTACGTCAGCCTGACGAAGTGGGACCTGACAACGGCGCCACAGTTTGTGGGCCTGAACAATTTTATTGCGCTTAGTCGCGATACGTTGTTCTGGACATCGCTCCGCAATACGCTGCTGTTTGTGGCGATGAACGTGCCACTGGCGATTGTGGTGCCGCTTACGTTGGCGGTGCTGGTGAACGAGGCCATCCCGGGCCGCGCGATCTTCCGTAGCGCCTTCACCGCCCCGCTGATGATCTCGGTGTCGTCGGTGGGTGTGCTGTGGGTGTGGTTCCTCAACCCCACCTTCGGCCTGATCAACCACTACGCCGAGGCTATCGGGCTACCGGGGCAGAACTGGCTCACGCAGAGCGGTTGGGCGATGGTGGCGGTGATGATCACAACGGTGTGGTGGACATCGGGCTGGAATATGGTGCTGTTCCTGGCGGGCCTACAGGAGATCTCCGAGCAACTGTACGACGCTGCGAAGATCGATGGGGCCGGGCGTTGGAATCTGTTCCGCTATATCACTTTGCCTGGGTTGCGCACCACACTGCTGTTTGTGGGTGTGACGACCGTGATCGGCTCGTTTCGGGTGTTTGCGCAGGTGTTTGTGATGACCGGCGGCGGCCCGTTCGATTCGACTCGCACGGTGGTGCAGCATATCTACGAGACAGGGTTTCGCTACTTCCGCATGGGCAACGCTTCGGCAGTGGCATGGTCGTTGTTTGCGATGGTGCTGCTGTTCACGCTCATTCAGTTTCGCCTGATGCGCGAATCTGACACTTGAGGAGGCCCAAATGATGCAATTAGCCATCAGGCGACGATTGGTGCGCTTCCCTTGGGTGCGCTTTGTGCTCCTGAGTGTGCTGGCGTTGATCTGGGCCTCGCCGCTATTGTGGATGTTGGCGAATTCGATCAAGCCAGAATCGCAGGTTATCAGCATCCCACCGCGCTGGCTGCCCGAGCGTCTCAGCGATTGGACGTTCGATAATTACCGTTATGTGCTGTTTTTTCCGCGCGGCATCGATCTGGTGCAGTCGTTCTTGAACAGCTTGTTCGTATCGACGGTGGGCACGGTGCTGGTGGTGATTGTGGATGTGTTGGCGGGCTACGCCTTCGCGCGGCTGCGCTTTTTGGGGCGCGATGTGCTGTTCGCGTTGGTGGTGGCCTCGCTGATCGTGCCAAGCGAGATTCTGCTGATCCCGAACTATATCACGGTTTGGCGCTTCCAGTGGCTCAATACGTACAATGCCTTGATATTCCCCGCATTGGCTGGCGGATTCGGCGTGTTTCTGTTGCGCCAATTTATGCTCGGCGTGCCGCACGAACTGGAGGATGCCGCCGCTATCGATGGTTGCGGCAGTTTTCGCACATTGCTGTGGGTGGTTCTGCCCCTCTCGCGTGGGGCGATCGCGACTCTGGCGATCTTCACGTTTCTCGGCTTCTGGAACGATTTTACGTGGCCGTATCTGGTGATCAATGAAGCGAGTAAGATGACGCTGCCGATCGCGCTGATTCAGTTTCGTGGCGATTATTGGAGCGAATACGGCCAATTGTTGGCGGGCGCTGCACTTTCTGCCCTGCCCGCGATCTCTCTATTCCTGGTTGCTCAGCGGATGATCATTCGCTCGATCACCTTGACAGGTATTAAGGGCTGATCGGCTGACGTGCTGCGCAATGGCCCTATGTTCTCGGTTGCGTAGCGGGGAGCGAAAGAGTGTTACAATTCGCCTGTTCCCCATGCTCCGTTCGTCATTTCACATACTACGAGGAGAGGTATGACCCACAGCTCGAACTCTGCCCGGATTGTGCTTGACAATGAGCGTGTTGTCGGCACCATTTCACCCTTGCTGTTCGGAGGTTTCGCCGAGCATATGGGCCGTTGTGTGTACGGCGGCTTGTACGATCCCGAATCGCCTCAGGCCGACGAGCGCGGCTTCCGGCGCGATGTGCAGGCGGCGCTGCGCGAGATGGGCATCAGCATTCTGCGCTACCCAGGCGGCAATATGTTGAGCGGCTACAATTGGCTGGATGGCGTCGGCCCTCGCGAGAAACGCCCCCGCCGCCGCGAGCTGGCCTGGCAGTCGATTGAGACGAACCAGTTCGGCACCAACGAATTTATCGAGTTTTGCCGCAGCACCAACATCCTGCCGATGTTGGGCGTGAATATGGGCACCGGCACCATCGAGCAGGCCGCCGCGCTGGTTGAGTATTGCAATGCGCCAACCGGCACGTTCTACTCGGATCTGCGCAAGGAGCACGGCTACGCCGAACCGCACAATGTGAAGTACTGGTGCATCGGCAACGAGATGGACGGCCCCTGGCAGATCGGTCACTTGGAGGCTGAGGCGTACGCTCGCAAGGCGCTGGAGACCGCCAAGATGATGCGCTGGCAGGACCCCACGCTCAAGCTGGTTCTGTGCGGCTCCTCCAACACCTCGATGCCAACCTACCCCGATTGGGATCGGGTGGTGCTGGAGATATGTTGGGAGCATGTCGATTACCTTTCGCTGCACTATTATGCCGAAAATCACGAGAACGACACGGCGAGTTTCTTGGCGATGGCCGCGCAGTTCGAGTCGCAGGTCGATACGCTGGCGGGGCTGTTGCGCTATGTGAAGGCCAAGCGCCGCTCGAAGCACGAAGTGAAGCTCTCGTGGGACGAGTGGAACGTGTGGTACAAGGACCGCAGCGGGAATGGCGGCTGGCAGGTGGCGCCGCCGCTGAGCGAGGAGGTTTACAATCTCGAGGATGCGCTGGTGGTGGCGCAGTGGATGAGCGTGTTCTTGCGGCGCTGCGATGTGCTGGAGATCGCCTGTTTGGCGCAGGTCGTCAATACTATCTCGCCGCTGACGACCACCCGCGATGGGTTGCTGCGCCAGACCACGTTCTACCCGTTTGTGCTGTTCGGGCAGCACGCGGCAGGTGTGTCGCTGGAGCCGTTGGTGAACGCGCCCCTGATCGAGACGAAGAAGTTCGGCCCGCAGCCGTTGTTGGATGTGTCGGCGAGCTACGACGCCGCGGCGAACCAGGGCGCGTTGTTCATCGTGAACCGCAGCCAAACCGAGCCGCTGACGACGACTGTGGAGTGGCGCGGCTCCGCCCCCGATCAGGCGACGGCGATCTACCAGTTGTCGGGCACTGATCCCAAGGCATTCAACAGTTTCGAGCATCCCACCACGATCGTGCCGCAGCGTTTGGCGGGCAGTGCGGTGGTCGATGGTACGCTGACGCTGACGCTGCCGCCGCTCTCGTTCACGGTGGTGACGACGACGGGCTACAGCAAGCGTTAGGTGACGAGCGACGATGGTTCGAGAGCGGGTTGGCGCTTGGCTGGCTCGCTCTTTTGATTGTCCGATGAATCGTTTGTGTTGTGCAGGAGTTAATCATGGCCGATACTACGCTGATCATTCGCCAGGATGCGCCGATTGGGACGATCTCTCCCCGTTTGTACGGGCATTTCGCTGAGCATTTGGGCCGCTGTTGCTATGGTGGCTTGTGGGTCGGCACGAAGGAGCGCAATATTCCGCATCAGAACGGCTTCCGCACCGATGTGTTGGAGGCGCTGCGAGCGTTGCCGGTGCCGCTGTTGCGCTGGCCGGGCGGTTGCTACGCTGACCATTACCATTGGCGTGATGGCATCGGTCCCGCCGAGCAGCGCCCGATCCGCTTGGGCATGTCGTGCGGGTTGCAGGTGGAGGACGACAATAGCCTCGGCACGCACGAGTTTATATGGTTCTGCCAGCAGCTCGGCGCGGAGCCGTATTTGGCGGGGAATGTGGGCAGCGGCACGCCGCAGGAGTTGTGCGATTGGGTGGAGTATTGCAATACGCGGGTCGCCACGACGCTGGCTCGTGAGCGGGCCGCGAATGGCTCTCCCGAGCCGTTCGGTGTGAAGTTGTGGGGCGTGGGCAACGAGAATTGGGGCTGTGGCGGCAATTACGAGGCGGCGGTGTACGCTCGCGAGTATGTGCGCTACGCCACAATGCTGCGCCACGTCGATCCTACTGCAGAGTTGGTGGTGTGCGGCCAGGAGAAGGAGTGGAATTACACGGTGCTGAACACGATCGGTAAGCATTTGGGCATGGTCGATCACTTCTCCATCCATCGCTATTGGATTCATGGCGGCTCGGAGTTGGCGTTCAGCGACGACGAGTATTACGACCTGTTGGCCGAGGCGGAGGCGACCGAGGATTTTGTGCTGGAGACGAAGGCGCTGATCGATGAGGCGACGGGTGGGAAGCGCAAGATCGGCATTGCGTTGGATGAGTGGGGCGTGTGGCATCCTGAGGCGCGCGATTGGGGCCCGCACCCCGAGGGCGTGGAGGCGCGGCAGCCTGTGACGTATGAGCAGGCTGGCACGCTGCGCGATGCGCTGGCGGTGGCCGTGGCGTTGGAGGGCTTTCATCGGCAGTGTGAGGCGTTGACGCTGGCGAATTTGGCGCAGATCGTGAATGTGTTGCACGCTCCGGTGATGACGGAGGGCGATCAGTTGTGGCTGACGCCGACGTATCACGTGTTGCGGATGCATACGCCGCATATCGGCGCGACGGCGCTGACGGTGGAGGTGTCGAGGGCGGACAGTCTGCCGAACGGTAAGAGTGCGGTGAGTGCGACGGCTTCGCGCAATGCGGAGGGCGTTGCGGTGACGATCACGAATCGGCATGTGGAGCGTTCGGCGAGCGTGGTGCTGCGTGGCGGCGATGGTTTGGCTGCGGCGCGCGGCGAACTGTTGACTGCCGATAGCCCGCGGGCGGTGAATAGTGTGGCTGATCCGCAGCGTGTTGCGCCGCGCCCGTTGGCGGTGGAGCGCGACGGGGACGATTGGCGGGTCGATCTGCCGCCGCACTCGGTGGCGACGGTGTTGCTGCGCGAGGCGTAGCTTCGGCAACGATGGGCGCTGCGCGGCTGCGACTCCAGCACGCGCGCGTTTTGGCGCGCAGCGCCACATCTGTCCGAGCGCGCGCACGTTGTGCACGACGTTGTTTGCCCGTAGCGACGGGCGTTGGGGTTGACGAGGCGCTTTCTTTTTCCTAAAACAGCATGATGCTTGCGGGTGATTAGGCTTCTGAATGAGCGGTACAGCGTGGCTGTGCCGCTTTTCAGATCGGGGTATAATTGCAATGGCGTTTGCTATTGCCCTGCGCGGCGCGGGCATTTTGAAGCCGCTGTGGCGGGAAGGTTGGGGCGTATGCCCATCACGACAGTTTTATTTGATTTGGATAATACGCTCTATCCGGCTTCGTCGGGGATGATGCAGAGCGTTGATAGGCGCATTACGGAGTATGTGCAGCAGTTGTTGCACTTGAGCCCCGAGGAGGCGTGGGAGTTGCGCCACCGCTATTTCACGGAGTACGGCACGACGTTGCACGGGCTTCAGCGGAATCATAATGTGGATGCTGACCATTATCTGGCGTATGTTCACGATTTGGCGTTCGATGCGCTGTTATGGTCGGATGCGGAGCTCGACCATTTGTTGAGTTTGGTGCGGGCCGAGAAGGTGGTCTTCACCAATTCGCCGGGCGATTATGCGCAGCGGGTGCTGCGGATTTTGGGCATCGAGCGGCATTTCAGCGATATGTTCGATATTCGGCGGATGGGTTTGGTGCCGAAGCCGCACCCTTCGACGTACCAGTTGGTGCTGCGCTCGTTAGGCGTCTCTGGCTCGGAGATGGTGTTTGTGGAGGATACGCCAAAGAATTTGGTGCCCGCCCGCGCTTTAGGGATGACGACGATCCTGCTAGCCGAGCACCCCGAGGCGGTGGAGCCGGATGTGGCCGATTACGTGGTGCCGGATGTGTTGGAGGCGGTGCGCGTGGTGTTGCAGTTGGAGGCGCAGGATGGGCGGTAGCGCGTTGGTGCGCCACCGCCCGTGCGTGTTTAGCTCTGCTGGAATGCGGCGTCGAAGGCCACGTTCGATGGGGTGAGGTCGAGTTTGCGGCAGAGTTCCAGCGCTTCGGGCGCGCCCTGTTCGCGGTTCATGCCGTTGTCCTCCCATTCGATCGAGAGCGGGCCTTCGTAGCCCACGTCGTTCAGGGCGCGGAATACGCGCTCGAACGGCACGCCGCCACGACCCGGCGAGACGAAGTCCCAGCCGCGTCGGTGATCGCCGAAGAACAGGTGCGAGCCGAGGACGCCGTTGCGCCCGTTCAGGTTGCGGATCGATTCTTTGACGTGCATGTGGTAGATGCGGTCTTTGAATTCGTAGATGAATTCGACCGAATCGACGAATTGCCAGTAGAGGTGGCTTGGGTCGAAGTTGATGCCGAAGGTCGGGCGATAGTTGAGCGCTTCGAGGGTGCGCTTGGTGCTCCAGAAGTCGTAGGCGATCTCGCCCGGGTGCACTTCGAGCGCGAATTTGACGCCGACTTCATCGAACACGTCGAGGATGGGGTTCCAGCGGTCGGCGAATTCTTTGTAGCCCTCTTCGATCATGCTGGGTGGCACGGGCGGGAACATGGCCAGCACGTGCCAGATCGGCGAGCCGGTGAAGCCGTTGACGACTGGAACGCCGAAGGCGGCGGCGGCGCGTGCGGTGTTTTTGATCTCCTCTGCGGCGCGTTGGCGCACACCTTCGGGATCGCCGTCGCCCCAGACGCGCGGCGGCACGATGCCTTTGTGGCGCTCGTCGATCACTTTATCGGCGACGGCTTGGCCAACGAGGTGGTTGCTGATCGCGAAGCATTTCAGTCCGTGGGCTTCGAGCAGTTCGCGTTTGCGCCGCACGTAGCCGTCGTCCTCAAGCGCTTTGTCCACTTCGAAGTGGTCGCCCCAGCAGGCGAGTTCTAGTCCATCGAATCCCCAGTCTTTCACGAGCTTGACGAGTTTCTCCAGCGGTAGATCGGCCCATTGCCCAGTGAAAAGCGTGACTGGTCGTGCCATTGGTGCCTCCCTTTAATTTGCAGATGCAAGTGGTCGTCTATGACCAAGGAGCCGACGCTTGGACGCGATGTTTGACTGTGGCCGAGGCGTCTGCTCTTCGGTTACTCGATTATCCTGCGGCGAGTGTTTCCCAATTCGCCGCTCGTTCGATGCCTGTGTGCCAGAGGTTCAGGCGTCGTTTTCGATTGGCTTCATCGATCTGTGGGTAAAATCGGTCGATGCGACCACGCCCACGGGTGAGAAAGTGTTGGCTGATCGGTAGGCCCGCTCCCTTTCCGGCCAAGTAGGCGATGCCGAGCGCGGCGAGGTCGGCTTGGCTGGCCCGCTCGACTGGTAGGCCCAGCAGGTCGGCCTGCAGTTGCAGGAGCAGATCGCTGCGGGCGAGTCGTCCGTCGGCGAGCAGGCGTGTGGGTGCGATTTTCCCACAGGTTTGCAGATGGTTGAAAGTATCGACGATCTGAAAGGCGATGCTCTCCACGGCGGCGCGCGCGATGCTGCTGCGGTCGGTGGTGAAGTGTAGGCCGAGCACGGCGGCGCGGGCGTTGTTGGCGTATTGGTCTTTGTTCATCCCGTTGAAGGCGGGGACGAAGATCACCTGGTCGTCGCCTGTGGCGCTAGTGGCGAGGTTGAGGAGTTCGTCGATCGATGAGAAGGCAGTAAGACGGTTGCAGCACCATTCGAGTGCCAACGCGCCGCCCAAGATGATGTTGTTGAGAGCGTAGGCCAGCTCTCCCTTGCTGTTGTAGGCGATGATGTTTTGCGCTTCGCGGGTGCTGACCGGGCGCGAGCCATGGAATAGCGTGACCGTAAGGCTGTTGTTGTAGGTGCAGGTGGCAATGCCCGGCTCGAACGCGCCGTGGCCGATCAGGGTGGCGGCGGAGCCGCTGGCGAGTGCGCTGATCGGCGCATGGAACTGCAGGAGCTTCGGGATCTGCGTGCGGCCCCATATGGAGGCGGCTGGCTGCAGTTTCGGCAGAATATCGAGCGGCACGCTGAACAGCCGCGCGAGCTCGGGCGACCATTGCAGCGAGTTGATATTTTGCAATTGGGTGCGCTGGCCGTTCGAGTAATCGGTGGCGAAGGTGCGCCCGTTGCTGAGCCGCCAGAGCAACCAACATTCGAGGGTGCCACCCGCGAGTTGTCCAACGGCGAGCAATCCTCCCGCGCCCGCCTGGTGATCGAGCAGCCATCGCAGCTTGGAGGCGCTGTAGTAGCCCTGCAGCGGCATGCCCGTGGTGACTTGCACCAGCAGAGCGTGGCCGGCATCGCGCAGCGCTGCGACAAACGGTTCGGTGCGGCGGTCGTTCCACGCCAGTGCCGGGCCGAGCGGTTCGCCGGTGGCTTTATCCCACAGCAGGCAGTGGCTGCGTTGGCTGACGATGCCCACGGCTGCGATCTGGCTGAGATCGTATTGCTGCATGAGGTCGGCAAGGATGTCGAGGAGCGCGTTCCAGATCTGCTCGGGATTCAGCTCGTAGCAATCGGGCGCAGGATTGTTGAGTTCGATCGGATGTGCGCTCGATGTGACCGTTGTGCCATCGAAGGCGAAGAGCGTGCAACGGATGGTGGTGGCGCTTAGGTCGATGGCTAGAATCAGCTCAGCATTCGTATTCATACAATGCTTGCCTTACGGCGTAGTTTCCCACACCTAATGCGTTCGGCCTACGGCTGATGTGCAGGCGCGCGCAGTGTCAACGATTTCGGGTGGCGCAATGCCTAGCTGTATGGGCCTATTATAACGTGAGTTTGGCAAGTTGTTATCGCGTTGGCGGTGCGGTTTATCACCCGCGCCAAGGTGCTATTCGCGAAATGTACACAACGATACACTTTACGTTATCGGCAAACGCGACTGCAAGTGGTGTAGAATGGCAGCTTTATCGTCGTTACGCACCGGAGTGGCTGAATAGAACGCATACGGGTTGATCTGCACGTTTCGGCCCTCCTGCTCCAGGCGCTCGGCAATCCGCCCGATTGGATTCGAAATGCCGCGAGCATAATGGCGGCCTAATCCCTCAATCAACTTGCGTTGCAGCGCCAGCGGATCGGGCCGATTCAGGCGAATATCAAGCGGCAGCAACGCCAAATGTTGCTCGATAGGAGTATCGAACAGATACACCGTCCTCCAGTTGGGCCACAGCGCCGCTAACCGCTCGTGGGCCAGAGGGAAGTCCTCTAACTGCCAATAGTAGAGCGTTTGGGTATCGCAATCGAGGTGAATGCCCGAGATCGGGCCATCAATCGCTTCTGGCCACACCAGTTCCGTCGCTTGCAGCAGGGCGAGCGATTCCCTCAGATCGTCTCCCGCTAACTCCGTGGTGATGCCCTCCCAACTCGAAATCCGCCCTACCCGATATTCCCCATGCTGTTTATACGATGCCAAGATACAGTTATTTTCATCGTACTCAGCATCTACGATGAATCGCTCCTTCTCCTGTTGCCACTTTGGATCGAGCACCAAGTGATCGGGCAAACCAAGATACCGCACCAGGTCGATCAGACCTTGCCAAGCCCACTCAATCGTCCAGCCCGGCCACTGATAGCGCAACAGTGCCATCAGCGCCTGCTGTTCAGGCCAGCTAGTACTCATCTCCAAGCTGAACCATAGCAAATGTTTGCGATCCAGATCGATCAGCGCTGCGCCTTCGCACCAAATCTCATCGAGCCAATCGGTTGGTTTCTCGTGATGCATGCCGCGCACAAATTCGACAGCGATGCTCGGCCCCCAAAGCAACTCGTAATGCAAACTATTGGCGATCCAATGGTCATAAAAGAGCTGCCACTCACCATTTTCAATAATCACCAGATTTGCTCTTTGACCCATATACGCTCCGTGTGAATGTTTAATGCTTTGTTTTAGTGGGGAGAGATCTCAAAGCGCAATACAATGCAAAGCAATGAGATTCCTCACTTCGCCTAGCGGCTTGTTCGGAATGCCAGTCAGAACTTTCAAGAACGTATAAGACTATGATTGATATCTTTTAGAAAAGCTACTTTCATGCGCAGACTACACCTATTTTACAATCAGCACTCCTAAGAATGACACGATTCAACCGTCCAAGCTTTCCCTCACTCCAAAAAAGCGATGACGATGGACTGCACGTAACAATCCATCGTCATTACAATACACAACCACACACAACCTGCCCTACGATTCATCAACCACCACAGGCTCAGGTCGCGGCGTCATATGGCTGATCACAATAAACGCAATTGTGCTGAACAACAGCAACAAGAAGCCATAGCGAAACAGCAACAGGCTCAACGGCTGAAACATGCCCACCATGCCAAGCAGCATCAGCACAATGATCGTGCGTTCGACACGGCGAAATGTTGTTTGTCGCATATCTCTCTCATCTAGCGTTTCACCTGATCGCCTGGTCGGTGCGCGGGTCGAAGAGATGAATACGCTCCGTATTGATGCGCAACCATACGCGGCTGCCCTGCGCAAACGTGCTGCTTGGCGGCATGCGCACCTTGAACGGCGTATTGCCCAGCCGCAGATCGTAAATCGTGCGGTCGCCCAGCGGCTCCTCCGCGTACACTTCGGCTGCGAGCAGCCCGTCTGCCTCGCTATCGGTCACCTCCACGTCTTCGGGCCGCACGCCCAGAATAAGCCGCTCGTCGTGGTGGCGCTCCCGAATGCGCTCGTAAAGCTGGCGCGGAATCGGCAGTCGCCACTGATCGTGTGTGCCTCGCAGCATTGGCTCAGGATCAGCGTGCAGCACACACTCCAAAAAATTCATCCGCAAACTGCCAATAAAACTCGCCACGAAACGATTCACCGGCTGCTCGTACACCTGCTCGGGCGTACCAACCTGCTGAAGCACGCCCCGATTCAGGACTGCGATCCGATCCGCCAGCGACATCGCCTCGGTCTGGTCGTTGGTCACATACAACAGCGTCGTATTCAATTCGTGATGAATGCGCTTCAACTCGGCGCGCATCTCGACCCGCAACTGAAAATCGAGGTTGGTCAGCGGCTCGTCCATCAGAAAAGCCCGTGGTCGGCGCACCATCGCGCGGCCAAGCGCCACACGCTGCTGTTCGCCGCCCGAAAGCTGCGCCGGACGGCGTTGCAGCAAATGGCGAATATGCAGCGTATCGGCCACCTTCATCACCGCCTCACTGATCGCCTGCGGGCTATAGCGCCGCGCCTCCAAGGGAAACGCAATATTCTCGAATACTGTCTTGCGGGGATAGAGCGCGTAGCTCTGGAATACAAACGCTACATCGCGCTCGGCGGGCGTAACGCCCCGCAACGAACGCCCATCGAACGAGATATCGCCTCGATCCGGTGGCTCGACGCCAGCCACGCAGCGCAACGTCGTCGTTTTGCCCGCGCCGGATGGCCCCAACAACACCAGAAACTCGCGGTCTGCCACCTCCAGCGAGAGCTGGTTCAGCGCCTGCACGCTGCCGAATCGTTTATCCAAATGATCGATCTGAATCTGCGCCATGACCCACCCTAATTTATTAGTCGCTCTGTTGCCCGATCGAACAGCCGTAACGCTTGTTGATCAAAGCGGATCGGCACCTGCTCGTTCAACGCCAACCGCAGCGCAGGCGGAGTGCGCATCTGCAACGTGTGTTGGCCCACCTGCACATCGTAGATCGTCTCGTCGCCCAGCGGCTCGCGGCGCGTCACGATCGCCTGAGCATCGGCGGGTCGCCCATTGGCCAGCGAAACCTCTTCGGGACGCACGCCCAACACCAACTGTTGCACGCCGCTGGCCCGCAGCCTGTTGTACAGCGGCTCATCGAGTGTGAAGCCGAACGTCCCCAGCGTATCCACCAACCGCGACGACGCATCCAGCCGACAATCGATCAGCCGCATCGGCGGGCTGCCGATAAAACTCGCCACAAACAGCGTCGCCGGGCGACGATACACCTCCAACGGCGTGCCGACCTGCTGAAGCACACCCCTATTCATCACCGCGATCCGGTGCCCCAGCGACATCGCCTCGGTCTGGTCGTGCGTGACGTACACCATCGTCGTTGCGAGTTCCTGTTGCAGATGCTTCAACTCAGCGCGCATATCGATGCGTAGCGCAGCGTCCAGGTTTGTCAACGGCTCATCCATCAGGAACACCTGCGGTCGACGCACCATCGCACGCCCAAGCGCCACGCGCTGCTGCTCACCACCCGAAAGTTGCTTGGGCCTGCGTCGCAGCAAATGCTCGATCTGCAACGTTCGCGCGGTCGCCCGCACCCGTTGCGCAACCTCGGCGGGCGGCGTGCGCTGCGCGCGCAACGGAAACGCGATGTTGTCGAAAGCGGTCAAATGCGGGTAGAGCGCGTAAAATTGGAACACCATCGCGATATCGCGCTCGCCGGGTGGCAAGTGATTCACCAGCCGCGAGCCGATCCGAATATCGCCACTGCTCTGGCGCTCCAGCCCTGCGATCGTGCGCAGCGTCGTCGTTTTGCCGCACCCCGAAGGCCCCAACAGCACCAAGAACTCACCATCGGCGATCCGCAGATCCAAGTCGCGCACCGCCACCATCTCTCCGAAGCGCTTGCTCAACTGCGTGATTTCGATCTCTGCCATATCACTCCCGAAGCACAACGCCAATCGTTAGCGCCGCACCGCGCCGAACGTTACGCCGCGCAACAAATGATTGCGCACCAAGAAGGTGAAAATGACTACTGGCAGCAGAAACACTACCGACGTTGCTGCCATACGACCCCATTCGATCTGGCCGTAGCCGATGATCGCGTACAGGAACGGCGGCACCGTCGTGGCGCGGCTCGGGTTGAGCAACTGCACGAACACAAACTCATTCCACGATGTAATCAGCACAAACACCGCAGTCGCCAGCATCGCGGGCAGCGCCTCGGGCAGCACAATCTTCCAGATCGCCTCCAGCCGTGAGTAGCCATCGGTCATGGCCGCCTCCTCGTACTCGCGCGGGATCTCGTCGAAGAAGCCCTTCATCATCCAAACCACGAATGGCAAGCCGCTTGTCAGATATAGCAACGTGATCCCTACATAGCTTTCGCGCAGATTAGCGGAGCTAAACATCAAGAAGATCGGGATCAGCACCACAATCGGCGGCAACATGCGCGTGCTGAGGATGAAGAACAGCAGATCGGCCTCGCCCCGAATGCGGAAGCGCGAGAAAGCGTACGCCGCTAGCGTGCCCAGCATCACCGCCAACACCGTCGCGCCGCCCGCGATCACCACGCTGTTGAACAAATGGAGTGGGAACGCGCTGATCGATCTCGCCGCATCGGCATCCGCCGCATTGGCTCTTGTGAACACCGCCTGATAATTCACCGTGGTGGGCGTGAAATCCACAAATGGCAGGAACGTCGGTGGTAGCAGATTCACTTCGGCGCGCTGTTTTAGCGATGTGACCAGCATCCAGTACAGCGGGAACAAAAAGAACAGCAGCGCCAACGCCAACGCGAACCAGAACAGCATCTCGTTCAGTAACGAGCGCTCTTGTGTGCGATACCTCATGAGGCACCCCTTGTCAATCCCTCACCACAGGATTTGTAAACAGACAGGTTTACTGTTTCATACTCAAACGTGGTAATCGCGTGCTCAAAGCTGTATGCCCGATGAACAATGCGATGCTGTATTTCATCAGCTACTAGCATCACAATCGCATGTGGTATTGAGGCGCTGCGCGTAGCAGCGCCTCAATACCACAAAAAACGGAATGTACCTTGGCCACAGGCTAAAACAGGTCTGATATCTTTACTATCCAACCGGATTGAGTATCAGAGCATTTCTGAAAAGCATCAGGAGGTTGTGAGCGCAGGCACGTGCTTGTCAAGATGTAAAAGGCGCACACAGACCACCGAACAAGGACCATACCGAGGAGCCAAACGCCTCCCACATAACAGAGCGGATCCCTTGGGATCCAGGGGCTACGCCCCGGTCGCGGGGTTCCAAGGGGTCGCGACGACCTCTTGGGCTTGCGCAGCAGCGCACCTGCTCGTGTGTACGCGCACACTCGCCGTATGGCGCATCCAACACCTGTAGCGGAGGCGCATGCACGCCACAAAGCACCGTCTGTTTCGCATTGGAATGCTTTTCAGAAAGCCCTTCAGTTGAATGAAAGTAGCCACGACAACCCAATCCCTACGCTTCCTCGCGATTATTCAGCAACAGCCGAATCAGCACATTCGCCAAGGCAATAATCACGATCAGCATGATGTAGCCGAGCGCCGAGCCTTTGCCCGTATCGAAATCGCGAAACGCCAACTGGTAAATGTACACCGACAGCACCTGCGTCGCTCGGCCAGGGCCGCCGCCCGTCAGCGCGTACACCGTGTCGAACACACGGTACGAATCCATCGTGCGGAACAGCACACCGATCGCCAGCAGCGGCGTGATGATCGGCAGCGTGATGTGGCGAAACTTGAACCACGCCGATGCCCGATCGACCTCCGCCGCCTCGTAGAGATAGCGTGGCACCGCCGACAGCCCCGCCAGCGAGATCAGCATCATAAACGGCGTCCACATCCACACATCCACCAGCACCAGCGACCACATCGCCACCTTCAAATCGGTCAGCCAGAACACGCCCTTCTCGCTCAGGCCCAGCACATCGCGAATGATGTAGTTCAAGATGCCCGTATCGGCCCGCAGCATAAAGCGCCAGAACAGCGCCACCACCACGGGCGAAAGCATCATTGGAATCAGCATCAGCGTCATCAGCACGCCGCGCCCCTTGAAATTGCGGTTCAACAGCAGAGCCAGCGCAAAACCCAGCAGCAACTCGATCACCACCGCCGGAACCACAAACTGCGCCGTGGTCGTGAAGCGCTCCCAGATATTGGGGTCGCTCAGCAATTGCGCATAATTTTGCAATCCGATCCAGACCGGGCCAGTTGCTGAATCCTTGATCACCGAATAGCGTGTAAAGCTCAGGTACAGCGACCAAATCAGCGGGAAGATCGTGATCAGCAGCAATAACAGCATGGTGGGTGATAGAAACAGCCACACCAGCAGTCGGTCACTCAGCCAGCGGAAGCGCGGACGCAATCGCTCGGCCTGAGTGACCAGCATCGTTTGATTATTCGAGGATGAAATGTCGCGATCTGCCATACGCACAACCCCTTAGCAAGCTACGGTGCCCTATTTGGGTGGCCCATCGGGATAGGCGTTGTCGAGGATGCGTTGTTGTTCACTCGCGATCAGATCCAGCGCCGCTTGTGGGTCGGCTTGCCCCGTGATCGCCAAATTCAACTGCTCGCCCTGGATCTGGAGCAACTGGTTGTACTCGGGCACATTCCAGAAATCCTTGACATTCAGATAAGCCTTGGCAAAGATCGGATTGTAAGGCGCGGCATTGTTGAACTCAGGGCTTTCGAGCACCGAGATGCGGGCCGAGAAACCGCCTAACTTGGCCCATTCGATCTGCGTCGGCTTCGATTCCAGCCATTTCACGAAGGCTAGCGCTGCATCGGGGTTTTTGCTGTAACTGCTCACACTGAGGCCCATACCTCCCAGGCTGCTGATCTGCTTCACCTCGCCGGGCACCAGCGTGTAATCGAGATTGGCCGATTGATTGCAACCGCTCGGATCGGTGAAGGCGGGGCCGAAGCCAAACCAGATCGCGCCCATCGCCACCGAGCCGTCGCACAACGCGCTCACAGTTTCGTTAAACTGGAAATCGCCAGCGCCTTCGGGGCCTGTCTTGAACAACTCGGCGGCGAACTGAAGCGCTTGCAGATTGGTGGAGCTATTCAGGATTCCTTCGACTTGATAGGTGTTGGGGTCCCACAACTCGCCACCAAACGACCACGCGATCTGATTCCAAGCCGTCTGTACTTGATCGTAGCAGGCTGGCGTACCGCACCAGAAGGTCGCGAAGCCGTTCGGCACTTGATCGACCTCGTCCGGCGTCGCCTTGAAGAACTGCGCCACCGTCAGCAGATCGCTCCACGTAGTCGGCACCTCCAGTGCTTTGCCATGTTGCTGCTGGAAGGCTTCTTGGATAGCTGGGTCGGCAAACAGGTCTTTGCGATACACCAACATTTGCGTATCGCCCTCGATCGCCACCCCATAGTAGCGCTGGCTTGTGGGTGGATATTCGCCGTAGGCGCTGAGCGCTTCCGGCACGAAATCGCTGACCTCGATGTTTTCCTTCATCCAGTCGGTCAATTCGACCACATGGTTGCCAACCACTGCCTCGCCGATGAATTGGCTATCGAGAATAACCACATCGGCACCGCCCTTGGCTGCGAAATCGGTGAAGATCTGATCGTGCCACTGCCCAATCGGCACACAACGGACCTCGACCGTCGCATCGGGATAAGTTTGTGCCAATGTAGAGAGAGCTTGGCACGGCTCCCAAGCGAACCAAATCACTTGGAGATTGGTTGTGTTGCTGGCGGGAGCGCTTGTCGCCTCAGCGACGGGTGCGGAAGTTGGAGCGGGGGCACTGGTTGCCTGGCCTGTTGGGCTGCTTGAGCCACCACAGGCAGTGAGCAGCGAGCCAAATAGCAGGACGGTGACAAAGGCTGCAGACCGTTGGAAGTATCGACGCATAACAAACCCTCCTATCGCACTGCAATCGAGATGATCGCGCTGAAAGCCGGGTAGTTGCTGAACTTCGCTTTAGAGGTGCTGCATTGGTTGGCTAAATTGTGGAACGTCTCGCCCGACCACTAAGCAGGTCGGGCGAGACGCGACTGGGTGATACTAGTATTCCGGCTCGACCCAACTGCGGCTGCCCGCCGAGCGCTCGACTGCATCGAGCACCGCCTGGCAGCGCAGGCCATCCTCAAAGGTCGCGTTGGGCGAGACACCCTTGGCGATGCCGTTGAGCAGGTCGTACACGCCGTGCGTGAACGTGTGCTCCCAGCCGATGATATGCCCGGCGGGCCACCACGCGCCCACATAGGGGTGCGCGCCGCCGTCGGTCACCAAAACGTTGCGGAAGCCCTTCACATCGGGATCATCGTCGCTGAACAGCACGTTCAACTCGTTGAGCCGTTCGAGGTTGAACTGAATGCTGCCCTTGCTGCCGTTGATCTCGAACGAGTTATAGTTCGCGCGGCCATTCGCGAAGCGCGTCACCTCGAACGAGCCGACCGCGCCATTATCGAAGCGCGCCAGGAACATCGCCGCGTCATCAACTGTTACTTCGCCCATCTCGGTGCCAGCGGTCGCATCCAAACTGCTACCAGCGGCAGCCAACACAGGGCGCTGCTTGATGAACGTCTCGGTCAAGCCGGTGAGCGACGTGATCTCGCCGACTAGCATGCGGGCCAAATCGATGATGTGCGCGCCAAGATCGCCCAGCGTGCCCGAGCCTGCCGCATCCTTGCTCAAGCGCCACACCAGCGGGAAGTTCGGGTCCATAATCCAATCTTGCAAGTAGACCGCGCGCCAGTGGTAGATTTTGCCGATGCGGCCCTCGTCGATCAGCTTTTTGGCCAACTGCACCGCCGGGACACGTCGGTAATTGAAGTTCACCATGCCGACCACGCCAGCCTTCTTCACTGCGTCCACCATCTGGCGGGCTTCGGCCAGCGTATTGGCCAGCGGCTTCTCGCAAAAGACGTGCTTGCCGTTCTCGGCGGCGGCGATTGCGATCGGCGCATGCGAATCGCCCGGTGTCGAGACATCGACTAAGCCAATATCGTCGCGGGTGACAAGACGCTTCCAATCAGTCTCGATGTGCTTCCAACCGAACTGATTCGCGAACTCCTGAACTGCAGCGGCATCGCGACCACATACGACGGTCTGCTCGGGTTTGAGTGCAACATCGGGGAAGAACGTCGCAACTTGGCGATATGCGTTGGAGTGCGCACGGCCCATAAACTTGTAGCCAACCATCCCAACGCCGATAGAGTTTGCCATTTCCATCCTCCTAAGTCAGCACAAAACAAGAAGTGAGTCAGGGCGGCGCTGCGTGGCGCGTATCATCGCCCCGACGTAACCAACCAGAGAGAAGCGCGCAGCCTAGCCGCGCTACAAGTAGGTGCGTAACGTTTTGATCGATTCCTCGACCAGCCAACTGTAAAATGCTTCCGACAGAACGCCGGAGCCGTGATCCTCGATAAACTTTAGTTGTTCATCCGTGAGCGTGGCATCAGCGGCGGCCAGCGCATTCGTGTAGGGATTGGCGGGTGTCCGGTCGATCGGCGGCACGAACTCCACCGTAAGCGACCCCGTGTACCCGATCGCCCGACACGTCCCGATCACCCGCTTCCAGTCGATCGCGCCCATACCACAGGCCATTCGATTATTGTCGGCCACGTGCAAGTCGTACAGTTTTGCGCCGGTGTTCTCGATCGCCTTGAACATATTGGCTTCTTCCATATTCATATGGTACACATCGAGGCAAATGCCCACATCCGGGCCGATCGCCTCGGCCAATAGCAAGGCCTGATCGTGGCGATTGAGAAAGTTCGTCTCGAAGCGGTTCAGCGGTTCAAGCGCAATGCGCACACCCACGCGCTTCGCAAACGCATACACCTCACGCAAGCCCTCGATAGCCCACTGCCACTCCTGCTCGGGCGAAGCCATAGCGCGCACTTTGCCCACTTCGGAGGGCACAATGCTCATCGTGCTGCCATCGAGATCGGCCACCATCTGAATACACTGCTGCAAACAGCCCACCGTGCGTTCGCGCACTATCGGGTCGCTGTGGAGCAGGTCGCGCCCGGCAAACATCAGGCTGATCGATCCGAAACAACTGATGTGGTGCTCCTCCAACATCTGCTTGACAGCTTTGACCCCGGGTGCGCCCGGCGCGAGTGCCACACTATCATAACTGATCTCGATGCTATCGTACCCATACATTGCCAAACGGCGGATGGTTGTTTCGAGCGGTTCGGCTCGCATCCAATTGTGCATTGAGATTTGCATCGGCATGCCTTTTTGAGGGTGAACGGACGCACCTTTGGGGCGCCGTTTGATTGCGAATACCTACCGGAATCATTCGCAACTCTGTGGAAACGCTCGCATGCTTGGCGGCTGGTGTTGCGCATCGATACTCCACCCCACCTTGCCTCACCGCCCGATCGGCGCTCTATGAGCTCAGCCAAATGTCTATGTGTGGGAAGAAACTGCTGTGTGGGCACATCGAACACCTATCTGTCAGACCGACGTTGTCTTGAACAGGAACGCTACCCTTGGCGGGAAAGCCATTTGATCGATAGTGCACGTTGCGCATTCTAATGGGATAAAACAACGTATCCGCAGTATACGCCATGATCGTAGAAAACGTCAAGAACGAGCGATTCGCTCATCTTCCTGGTGTTTCATGCAGTTTCGACCCAAGATTGTTCAGGCTGCTAGCAATTTCTCGCGTTGCTGTAAGAAGTAATCTATTCTCGTGCACAAGCGCTACCTCATGTGTTCCCTCGTATCGAACGATGCGCACCTCCTTCCTGGAAAGGAATTGATTGACATAATGTTGTTATTTGTTGAGACAATAGAAAAGCGCAGGATACAGCGTATCTGCGCTTGCGTGGCGAGAGCGACGGGTTTGAGCGGCGCATCGCGCAGAGGCAATGCGCCCGATTGCTAAACGGGCAGGAGCTCGTAGATCTCGGGGGAACGGCTTTCGATTAATTTGAACAACCCGTTGCTCGCATACTTCACAAAGTGCGGCGCGGCACGGTGCGCATCAAGCGCGGCTTGATCATCGTACTGCTCATACAGGAAAAAGCGGCGGGGCTCGGTGGTCGAACGGTGGACCAAGTACATCCGGCATCCAGGCTCGGCGCGTGTGGCTGGGGCGAGCAGATTGAACAACTCGACCGCTTCGTCTTCGTGGCCTTCTCGGATCACGTACGTGACGGCGACGCAGATCAAGGCTACCCTCTCAATCATTCATCGGCGAATTATGCAGATAACGGTAACTGCGTCGGTTATTGTACGGCAATGCGCGCAACGTGTGAACAGAGGGTGCAATCTCGCAAACAGGTTATTAGCGACAAAATGGGTGATTTGCTGCTCCTGATGGGGCTTCTACTGCTGTTGCGCCACAGATAGGCTGATCGTTGAAAGAAGTATAGGTAGTTACATTGCCTATGTCAAGGAACATGCCTTGCTACTTCGGAGTAGTGGTTTTTGGCTTGCCCAACGTTCAAAAGCCGCGTTTTGTTGCAGTCAAATCTGGTCAATGCTATAATATTTAAAGAGCGGTAAGAATCAAAGGAGTTCCGCCATGGAGCGAAAACGACGGGTCCTGGTTGCGAAACCTGGCCTAGATGGGCATGATCGCGGTGCAAAAGTCATTGCACGGGCGCTGCGTGATGCTGGCATGGAAGTCATTTACACTGGCCTACAACAAACCCCCCAAATGATTGTGGATGCCGCGCTCCAAGAAGATGTCGATGTGATTGGGCTCTCGATCCTCTCCGGCGCACATATGACCTTGGTGCCAAAAGTCATGCAACTGCTCCGCGAGAACGGCATGGACGATGTGCTCGTTGTTGTGGGTGGCATTATCTCCGATGCCGATGCGAAGGTGTTGCGTGAGGAGCATGGTGTGGCCGCCGTCTATGGCCCTGGCTCATCGACGAACGACATTGTGGCCTTTATCGAGGCGAATGCTGGCATTCGAGAGTATTAGTGAGCGCTTGAGTTGGCACATCCCCAGGATCTAGCAGAGGCTATTCGCAGCGGGAATCGTCGCGCCCTCGCTCGCGGCCTATCGATAGTGGAAACTGGTGGCCCTCCTGCCCACCAGTTGATTCAAGCGCTCTACACCCACGCAGGTCGCGCGCATGTGGTGGGTATAACTGGCCCGCCCGGTGCCGGCAAATCGACCCTCGTGAGCGCGCTGGTTTCTCATTGGCGTCGCGCGAACCTTCTGGTTGCTGTCCTAGCTATCGATCCAAGTTCCCCCATCACTGGCGGCGCGCTGCTCGGCGATCGCATTCGTATGCAGGCCCACAGCGGCGACGCAGGCACCTTCATTCGCAGTATGGCGAATCGCGGGCGTTTGGGCGGCCTCGCACGGGCCACCGACGACGCGATCATCGTGCTGGATGCGGCTGGCTTCGACAAAATCATTGTCGAGACGGTTGGCGCGGGCCAGAGCGAAGTTGAGATCGCCAACACCGCCCAAACGACGGTGGTGATCGAGGTGCCCGGTATGGGCGACGATATTCAGGCCATCAAGGCGGGCGTGCTTGAGATCGCCGATGTGTTTGTTGTCAACAAGGCGGATCGTGAAGGGGCCGATGCCACCCTTCGCCAATTGCGGGTGATGCTGCATATGGGCGCGGCAAAAACGGGTTGGTCGCCCCCGATCCTGCCGACGGTCGCCTCTCGCGAGGAGGGCATTGCCGAACTCGCACAAGCGATCGATCGGCATTTCGCTTATTTGCAGAGCGAAGATCAGCTGATCGTGCAACAGCAGAGCCGTGCAAGTCGTCTATTTCAACGGATCATTCAAGAGGCGGCGCTTGAACGAGCTCGTCGCCGCGCTTCGGAGGCCGGCTGGGACGCCCTCATCGACCAGTTGGCGCGCCGCGAGATCGACCCGTATACCGCTGCGAATCAGCTGTTGGGCGATCAACAATTGGATGATTAGTTGTCAGGCAATGCAATAACAATGCTAAGATCATTCTAATACTATTCAAAAGAGCGATATGCTACACTATGCTGCTTTTTGAATAACGAACGAATGATCTGGGCATATGCAAACGAATGCAGACAGATATTTACTTTGTACGTCATGGGCAAACGGCTGCAAACCGTGGTTGGCGCATCAATGGAGAAACTGAAGAAGCGCTGACCGAGGTGGGGCGCTGGCAGGCTCAGTGTGTTGCGCAACGGCTTGTTGACCAGGGAATCCAAGCTCTTTACACTAGTCCACTTTTGCGCGCTTGGGAGACCGCAACGATTATCGGCGATTGGCTCAACCTTCAACCCGAAAAGGTACCCGAGATCCGCGAGTTGAATACCGGCGAAGCTTCGGGTTTGCACAGTTTGCAGTTCCTATTGCGTTATCCGCGCTTGCTGTGGGCCTGGGCGCACGATGATGTGGCGCTCTGCTTCCCAGGCGGCGATGTGCTGGGGGAGTTTTATCAGCGCGTGAAAAACGCGCTCGATATGTTGATTTCGCGGCATCCTAATCAAACGATTGCTGTTGTGGCCCACGGCGGTAGCATCTCCGCTGCTCTTTCCATTCTCCTATTTGGCCAGGGCTCCAATCGCTTCGCTTGGAAACTACGCAATACCGGACTTTCACTCATCCGCATTCAACCTGGCCAACAACCCCAACTGTTGCTGTTCAACGATACATCACATCTCATGGTTCAAAAAATAGGACCTTTAGGCACCTAGTTTGGTTCATTTCTGTATGGTATACGTGGTATGCTACATGTGTCCGCCACTCACTACCTTGGAGGCATTTTTGTGGAGCAAGACATCGCAGACCTGCTGACTCACCCCAAAGTTCAGGAAACTCGATATCACTTACATCACAGCATTTCGAAGCACGATCATCTGTTGCGTTCGGTGAAGTTTTCATACCGCATTGCTCGGTTGCTACGCGCCAACACACGCGTTTGCGTGCGTGCGGCGATGGTTCACGACATTGACTCGCGGCTCGGAACGTTGACGACACACGGTGCTGTGGCTGCCCGTTGGGCTGCTGAACAGGGTGAGCCAGAGGAAGTCTGTAAGGCGATCGTGAGCCACATGTACCCGTTCGGCCCTGCGCCCACAACGCGGGAAGGTTGGGTACTGGTCCTGGCCGATAAGGCCGCCTCGGTGGGTGATTTGAGCCAATTCCTGCTTGGTTTGTTCGACGGTTCTAGTCTCCAGAAGCGCCGCCAACTCCGCGAGAGCGATCCGTTCTACCGTGACCGCCCGCGCCGCCTGCCATTGCGGCATCGGCTGCGCCGTATTCGGATCGGCTCATCTTCGTAACGATGACATCAAAACGCCCACACCGCAGATGGTGTGGGCGTTTTGCTCTGCGCTAACTTTTGGCATTCCCGTTTGTGGGGCTATTGTGCGCTATCACGGCGGCGCGTGCATCGCCTGGCTCAAGCCCATCGAGCCGCCGATAAATGTAGAGGAACAGGTCGCGCGCGATCGCCGAGATGGGCGCCGCCAATACGATCCCCAGGAAGCCGAACACCTGGCCCATCGCGATCAGCACGACGGTCAGGATCGCGGCGTGAATCCCCACGCTCTCGCCGATGATGCGCGGGACCAGCAAATTATTTTCGAGCTGCTGGACGATCACATACACCAGCAGGATGGCTATGCCCGTGGAGGGCGAGACGGTGAAGCCGATGATCACGCCGGGTATCGCCCCGATGATCGGTCCGATGATCGGAATCAGCTCGGTGACGCCAGCGATAATCGCCAGCAGCAGAATGTAGCTGCCCACCTCGAAGCCGAACAGTTGCAGCCCCAATAGCGAGACGCCCACCATCACACCCACGGCCACTCCCAGAATCAGTTGACCGCGAATGTAGTTGCTAAACACCTCGTCGATGATGCCCCAGATATTCCAGAAATCGGCACGGATGCGCCGATGCAGCAATTGGTTGACGAAGGCGCGGCCTTGGCTCGCATCGTTAAGCACATAAAATAGCCAGATCGGAATGATCAGGAAGCCAACCAGGAATGAGACGGTGTTGATAATTTGTAGCACCTGGTTAAAGAGAAACGTGCCAACCCCTTGAATATAGGTGGAAATATCTTGTTGCAGCGTCGCCAGACCATTGAGCAGCCCTTCCTCAAGCGGCCCTTTGATGGCGGCAGGGACGCTGTTCTCGTATTGCGTGATCAGTGTGCGGCCAAACGCCTCCATTGTTTCAATAAATTTGGGGAAGTTTTCGACCAGCAGTTCGATCTGATCCGTCACCACAGGCGCAATGTATGCCACCAAAACGATCACAATCACAACTGCGCCGAAGTAGACCGTGAGGATGGAGAGCCAACGCGGCATAAAGCGCGCCAGCCGATTGACAATTGGTAACAGAATATAGGCGATCACCAAGCCAAAAATAAACGGTGTGAGCGATGGCAGTGCCGTAATAAACAACCAGCCGACGGCGTACAGCGAGACGAGCACGAGCAACCAGCGGCCAATGATGCGGGGTGCGGGCACAAGCTCTGGTTGTAACGTTCCAAGATCTACGACGGTTTCGTTGGCTACAGTGTCTGCTGTAATGTTTTGAGGTTGTGCCGATTGAGAAGGTTGTTGCGGTTCGCTCGCAATAGATACTGGTTCGGTTGGGTGCGATGGCAAAGGCGATGTACTGCGGGGTTGCTCCTGATTGGAGCCTGGCGTGGGTGGCTCATTCTCGTTGAGAGGAGTTGGCGGCACATGTCCTCCTTTATTTCTCGTAAGCTGTGCTATGATATGCGCGAATTTATCGCAGAGAACAAATGAATATCCTGTTTGCGCATTGTGAGGCGCGGTAGAGGGTAGTATAGCAAAAAAAATGCCAACTTCCTTTGTTCTATGCAACTTGTGTGGCTGAGCAGCGAAAGTGGCACGCTTCCGCGCCAGAAGGCGAGTACAGTGAGGGAAACATATGTCATTTGATGTGCTGGTGGTAGGGGCCGGTGCGGCAGGGTTGGCGGCTGCACGCACACTGGCCGATGCAGGGCGGCAGGTTGCTATCCTGGAGGCGCGCGACCGAATTGGTGGACGTGTGTGGACCGATCACTCATTTGCTTCGATTCCTGTCGAGTGCGGTGCTGAGTTTATCCATGGCGAGCGAGCTGGTTCGTGGGAATGGGTGCGCAAAGCGGGCCTCCACACCGAGCCGGTCTCGCGCTGGAACGGGCGTCGGATCGCGTTGGGCGATGGGCGTTTGGTGGGCGCGTGGCTGATGCGCGTGCGGCCCGATCTGCGCCGCGTGTTCACGCTTGAAGATGCATTGGTGCAGTACCACGGCCCCGATTGCTCGCTGGCCGAATGGCTCGCTACCGAGGGCTACAGCCCGCTCGCTAGCCATATGGCCGATATGCGATTGGCTCACTCGAACTGCGCGACACTCTCTACCATCAGTGTTGCCGAACTAGCCTACGAGCTGCGCTACTGCGATAAAGGTCCCGGCGATTTCCACATCCTCGAAGGCTACGATCACTTGCTGAACGCGATCGCCGAAGGGCTCGATATTCGCCTATCGACGCCGGTTGAGGCGATCCAGTGGGGCGAGGATGGGGTAGTGCTCAGCACGCCGCAGGGCGACCTACGCGCCCGCGCCGCCATCGTGACGGTGCCGCTCGCGCTTTTGAAGCAGAACGCGGTGCGCTTCGACCCGGAGCTGCCGGAAGCCAAGCGCCACGCCATCGATACGCTGGTGATGGGTCCCGCGATGAAGCTGCACCTGCGCTTCCGCGAGGTGTTCTGGCCGCAGGATATGACCTTCCTGACAGCCGATCGGCCTGTGGGCGTATGGTGGACGATTCGCCGTGGCGTGCCGGTGCTGACGGGCTTTCTAACGGGCCCACGGGCGGCGCGATTGGCTTGCTATGGCGAAGATGGCGCGATCGCGCGGGGGCTTGCGCAACTCGATTCGCTGTTCGCCGGGGCGCCGAGCCGCCTGTTCGACGAGGGCCGCATGGTAAACTGGACCGCCGATCCGTGGGCGCGAGGTGGCTATAGCTCGGTGCCGCCCGGCGCGCACGGCCTGCGCAAGGTGCTGGCCGAATCGGTTGGCCCGTTGCACTTCGCTGGCGAGGCGACGGTGTTCGAGGATAATCCCGCCACGGTGCACGGCGCGATGCACAGCGGCGTGCGAGCCGCGATGGCCTGTGGCTTGGAGTAGCAATAGCTCAGGATGAGCCTTCCTGCTGAGCCGAACAATTTCACATTCCAAGTCAGAGCACTTCTGAAAAGCATCAGGAGGCTGTGGGCAGCGACACGTGCATGTCAGAACGCAAAAAAAGCACACAGACCACCAAACAAGGACCATACCAAGGAACCAAATGATACCGACATAACAGAGCGGATTCCTTTGGGTTCCAGGGGCGATAAGCCCTGGTCGAGGTTTCCAAAGGGCCGCGATCGGCCCTTTGGGCTTGCGCAGCAGCCAAGTTGCTCGCGAGTACGCCTACACCCGCCGTATGGCGCATCCTACGTCGCAAAAGGGACACTTGCAACCCGCTTGGTTTTGTTTCTTCCGCATTGGAATGCTTTCCAGAAGGCTTCTCATACCAAATCCGAATGATTAATTGCAAAAAAGGCAATACCTTACTGCCGCAGGCTAAGACGGCTTTGATATGACAACAATCCACTCGGATTTGGTATCTATCATACCCGTATCTCTTTCACGAACAATGCTGGTGCCGAGGTGCTACGTGCGTAGCAGCACCTCGACACCACAAAACGGAACATACCTCATTTCATCCCTGTAACCATTTGGTAATCTTATCGTTGGGCGCGGATTTCTCCACGAATCGCGAGCGCTTCAACATTCTGCGCACGTTTCCTAAGGCTTTCTAATCGAAAATGGCGCATATGCATCTGCTACGTACGCTTGGTGCTAGGACGTAGCGGTTCAGTATGCACTATGACCGTAACCATCGGTTTGGGGTGACTATCGTCCTGTAGACGGTGTATAACACCCGTGTTAGCCTCAATATTGGCTTGTTGTGCCTATGATCGGTTGAGCCGAGCATCATCCCACCGCGTCGTGCGGTTATCGAGTTCGGCGCTACACAGCACCGAATCCCAAAGAACGCTATGCGCCTTCTGCTCCGCATTCTTACTTCGCGCATCAGCAACAAAATAGTGTTGCCCTATCTCCTGCTCGCCCTTTGTCTTGGCGTGGCTATGGTCTTCGTAGCCATGCGCCTCACCGCCGGTACGCTCCAGGATCGCATGAATAACCGCCTGATCGAGGCTGGTCTTGTGACTAGCGACGCGTTGGTGTCGCTTGAGGATCAGCAGATCGAGCAGTTGCGTGCGATGGTGTTCACCGAGGGCGTGGCCGAGGCATTGGCGAATCGCGATACCGAGCAACTCACCTCGCTGCTGCGCCCGCACTGGGCGAACGGCGGCCTCGCCACGTTGGTCGCTTTCGACAACAATGGCCAACTGGTGTTGGGATGGCAACGGGCTGAATCCGCCAGCGTCGATACGCCCCCCGAACCATTCATGCCAGCCGACTTGGCCTCGTGGTGGTTGGTGCAGCAGATCGCGCAGGAGCGCACCGATGCCTTTGGCGACAAGTATTCCGCCTTCCGCGACGATCGGCTCTACACGGCTGCGCCCGTGCGCCTCGATGGCAAATTGGTTGGCGGTTTGATGGTGGCGCTGCCGCTGGATGATCTGCTGAATCAGTTGCAGAGCCGTAGCCAAGCCAGCATCACCACCTTCTACGATGGCGATGGGCGCGCGGTCGCCACCACCCAGATCTTGGTCGGCGATATGCTGGTGCTAGCCATCCCGCTGGATGTGTTGACCGAACTGATTCGGACGCGCGACGACGCCGGAGCATTGCACGTGCAGAGCGTGGTCGAACTGAACGGTCGCGAGTACCAGTTCGCCTACAGTCCGTTGCGCGTGCGCCGCACCATGAACGGCTTCTTCGCGGTCGGCCTGCCCCGCAGCTTTATCGTGGACACTTGGGCGACGCAGCGCCTGCCGCTGGGCCTGTTGGCGCTGGTGCTGCTTGGCGCGGTGATCGGCTTGGGCTTAGCGGTCTCGCGGCGCATTACGCGCCCCCTGCAGGAGCTTGTCGCCACGGCGCGGGCGGTTTCGAGCGGCGAGTTGGAGCGCCGCAGCACTGTCGAGACGCACGACGAATTGGGCTTGTTGGCGCGTTCCTTCAACCAGATGACCGAGCGGCTGCTGCACCTGTACGAGACTAGCCGCGATATGAGCAGCCACACGCAACTGAACGCCATCCTGGGCCAAGCCCGCTCAGCGGTTCAGCCGTTGGTTGGCGATGTGGAGGTGCTGGCGCTGCTGCAAGATCCCGATGGCTGGCGCATGTACGTCGGCGACGAGGCGAGCGATATGCTGCGGGCCTCCCGCAACAAGCTGATCGCCGATGAAGCGCCGCTATTGGTGTTGGCCAAGCACGCCGAGCAGCCCGTGGTGGTGCCCGCCGATGCGCGGCGCCTGCGGGTGCTGCATCTGCCGCCCAATATCAAGGAAGTCTGCTACTTGGCGCTGATGGTGCAGGGTCGTTTGATCGGTTTGCTGTTCCTGTTGAGCGAGCAGGCCAATGTGTTCGGCGAAGCGAGCCGTGCCCCGATCGCGGCGATCGGCAGCATGGTGGCCACCTCGCTGCACAATACGCGCTTGTATCTCGAAGTGCAGCAGGAGGGCAATCGTCGCCGCGCGATCTTGGAGAGCATCGCCGATGGAGTGTTGGTGTGCGATGCCGAGCGCAATGTGGTGCTGATGAACCCCGCCGCCGAGCAGTTGCTGGGTGTGCGCGATTGGGCGCGGCGGCGCTATCACTTCAACCAGTTGCCGCTCACGCCGATCGTCGAGACGAGCGCGTTGCTGGCGGCGCAGGGCGCCTTCCAGGCCCGCTACCAAGCGCCGAACGGCGTGGTGCAGGCCAGCAGCGCGATGATCACGTCGAGCAGCGATGTGTTCTCCGGCGAGGTGATTGTGCTGCACAACATCAGCGCCGAAGTCGCGCTCGATCAGGCCAAGACCGATCTGATCGCGATGATCTCACACGAACTGCGCACACCGTTGACAGCCATTCAGAGCGCCGCCGATATGCTCGCCAAGGGCATCGGCGGGGAATTGACGCCCCTGCAACGCGACCTCGCCGAGACGGCGCAGCGCCAGAGCCACGCGATGTCGGCGCTGATCGAAAAGGCTGTGATGGTGGCGAACATCGAGACGGGCACGCTCGATCTGGACATCGTGCCGACAGGCATTGAACTGGTCGTCTCAACGGCCTGCGCATCGCTGCGGGCGATCGCTGAGGCCGCCGATGTCGAATTGCTGATCGACATCCCCAAAGATCTGCCGCTTGTGTTGGCCGACGCGAGGATGCTCAAGGTCGCGTTGCAGCAACTGTTGGACAACGCGATCACCTACGGCTCGGGCGCGCCTGTGCGGGTGGTGGCGCGTGCCCACGGTTCGGGCGTGGCGCTCGCCGTGCGCGACTTCGGGCCGGGAATCCCCGCCGAGCAGTTGCCGAATCTGTTCCGGCGCTTGCATCGGGGGAGCGATAGTTTGAACCAAGCGCCGCGAGGGATGGGCTTGGGTTTGGTTATCACGCGTGAATTGATCGAGCGACAAGGCGGCTCTATCAGCGTGCAAAGTCAAGTGGGCGAAGGAAGCTTGTTCAGCATCTTCCTGCCCTGCGCAACAGGTGAAGTTCATGCGTTGGCAGCCTAAGTTGGGTGGAACACGGTGGAATTGGCGGTCGCTGCTGCGACGACGCACGTGGTGGCGGTTGCTGCGACGGCGACCATTGCACGTTATCAGTGCGATCGCGTTTATCATTGCGGTTGGCGCGATCTCGTTGGCCTCGGCGGCAGGATTGCGGATGGTGGAGCCGCACGCCCAGAGCTACCCCGTGAGCCTGCTCTCTGTGCTGTACGCCGATTACCGACCGTGGGGCGATTCGAGCGCCCGTCGCGCTCGGCTCGACGAGGCCATCATCGCCGACGCCGCCCGCGACGAAGTGCTGCGCAGAGTAACGCGGCCACCCGGCGGATCGTCGTTGGTGCCGCTGGATCTGCCGCCATTGCCACAGGCCGCCGCCGTCGATGGTCAGCCTGTCGCTTGGGCACCCACATCGTTGCCGTCGAGCGCGGAGCCTTCCGCAACGGCGACGCTCGATGAGGTTGCTAGCCCAACTAAGCCAGCGCCCTCACCCACGACGGCGCGCCTAGCCACATCTGTGCCTGCCACAGCGCAGCCAGCTGAGTCCTCCGAGATCTCTGCTACATCGCCTGCGCAGCCGACGGTTGCGCCGCCCGTGCTGCCCACACTGCCGCCTGTGGTTGTGCCCACGCAAGCGCCTGTGCCGCCCATCGAGCTGCCGACTCAGGTGCCGCCATCTCCCGTTCCGCCGAGCGAAGTGCCCACCGAGGTGATTGTGCCGCCGTTCCCGCAGCCGCCGACTCAGGTGCCACCGACGCCTGCTCCAGCGACGGAGCCGCCGCGCCCGACTTCGAAGCCGCGTCCAACCCGTGTGCCGCCGAGCACTACAGCGGTGCCTCCGCCGACCGCGAGCAATACAGCGGTTCCGCCGACGCCAGTGCCACCAACGCCGGTACCGCCAACACCAGTACCGCCGACGCTAGTGCCACCAACACTAGTGCCGCCAACGCCGACATCGACGGATACGCCGGTGCCGACGGATACGCCGGTGCCGCCGACGCCAGTGCCGCCGACGCCAGTGCCGCCGACGGCAACCAACACGCAGGTACCGCCGACGGACACGCCGGTGCCGCCAACGCCGACATCGACGGATACGCCGGTGCCGACGGATACGCCGGTGCCACCAACGCCGACATCGACGGATACGCCAGTGCCTCCGACGCCAACCGATACGCCTGAGCCGCCGAGCTTAGTCGTGCAGATCGTCGTCCCCTCGAACGGCGCCACGATCACCAATGTCGGTCAGACGCGCTTTGAGGCGATCGCCTACGATCCAGCGGTGGGGACGAACAACGGCAATGGCATCACAAACGTGAGCTTCAGCATTGTGCAGTTGACGGGCGGCACATTCACGCATAGCCGCACCGAGGGCGCGCCAGCCTATTGCGCGTTCAGTGGCGATGGGCCGTGTAACACCGCTCCCAATTGGGCTGCAATGACACCGGGCACCTATCGTATGACGGTCACTGCCACCGCGCTCGGCAAGCCCAGCGTGACGGTCACTGTTGAGTTCACAGTGGCATAGCTCTGTGTTTTGAGGATACCAACCGTCAATCAAAAAGGCTTTGCGTCGTACAAACGCAAAGCCTTTCGATTTTGAACGGATGAGGTGAAATTACAGAAAAGGCGGCAGAAAGGCCCGTGCCTTTAGGCCGGGGATGAATGCCGTCCTCGATAGCCAATGAAACGACTGGCACACACGGATAGCACTTGCGTTCTATCCGAAGTTAGGCCATAATAGACGGTATGAGCGTTCTGCGTAAATCCGCATATCAGTACCGTCTGCATCTGACGAAAGGCCAGCAGCGTCTCCTTGAGAAGCAGCTTGAGGAATGCCGCTGGGTCTACAATCAGACGCTTGCGGCCCGTCGTGATGCCTGGGAGCAGCACCAGAAAACGCTTGGACTCTACGACACTCAGGCCATGCTTCCCGACTGGAAAGCCGT
>Ga0207874_1000482_pt1 | contig 58261 bp, 39 predicted proteins | sample HigsolmetaAR201D_FD_184833 | JGI IMG/M metagenome (GOLD analysis project Ga0207874, IMG submission 184833) | Ionic liquid and high solid enriched microbial communities from the Joint BioEnergy Institute, USA - AR20-1-D (SPAdes) (version 2) ...
CATCTCATCGCGCAGCCGCGCCAGCTCGCTCTCCACCATCTCCCGCTTCGCGTACCCGCAGCCGCTCGCCACGAGCACCGCCCCAAGACCGCCCAGCACCGCAGTCCTGCCGAACAACGTACGCCACTTCGACATGGCAATCGCTCCTTTCATTGCGGTCATCCAACACGGCCGTCCGCTTGCGCGGGGTCGCACCTTCGGACCATGGCGGCGAGTTTCCGCCTCGAACGATCCGTTCGGTCCGATCGTCCAACCCGCACCCCTTCACTCCGCGCGAGCGCTGCCGCGGCCTGGTCCACGCGGTAGGCCGGAGACGATACGAACAATACGGGTTGGCGACCGGATCCCCGCTCCGGAGAGCGGGCCGCGCAGGACCAATGCATCATCCGTGCTAATCATTATGCAACAATCGCTTCGGCCGTTGCAACCCGGTCGCCTCGGAGCGCCGCCGCGCGGCCCACGGCGGGCCTGCCGACCCGCGCGTCCATGGTCTGACCAAACCGGCGGCCCGGGGCGGTTCACGCTCCGGCCACCCTCCTGTCCTCGGCGGAGGCCAGCGAACGGACGGCCACGAAGATCCCCACGTTGATGGGAAGCGTCAGCGCGATGATCGGCCCGTTGACCTGGTCGAACGCCGGCAGTCCCTTCAGGGCAAGGCCGAGGATGGAAAGTGCCGCGCTCGCGCCGGCGATCCAAATCGCCGCGCGCCCGGCCCCCCTCCGCCCCCACGCGGCCGCCGGGACCAGGAACGCCAGCGCCAGATTCAGCGGGTTGACCTGGAACAGGTTTTCGTTCCGATACGCGATGACGTGGTCCGTGAAGCCCCACAGGCCCGCGAGCAGGAGGCCGCCCAGTCCGGAAAGGATCGCCCACGCCACGACCAGCGCAACGGCCGTCGCCCGGGCCGCACGGGACCGATCCGCCCGGGCACCCAGCCCGACGAGCACCGCCGCCGCCACCATGCCCACGAGCAGATAGCCCGGCGTATCCCTCGGCAGCCCGCTCGGCTCCGGCTCCCGGTTCGCCTCGAAAACCACGATCTCGGAGCGGACCAGCGGTACTTCCCGGCCTTCCTCGTCCTGCACCATGACCGTACGCAGGTGGTCGCGCAGGCGCATGGGCAGGAACATCTCCTCCCACACCGAGATCGGCCGGTCCGCCGCACCGGCCAGCCCGAGCATGAGACCCGTGTAGATCAGCCGGTCCCCGGCGGTCAGCCGGCGGGTGTGGAACCGGTACGTGCCCGTCGCCGGGAGCCGCTCGGCCTCGGCCCGGAGCAGCCCGCCGAGCGCCCGGTCGATCGCGTCACGGACCCGCGTCGAACAGTTGTCACGGTAGTAGTCATACCGGTAGTAGCGGTTCTCCGGCCGCTCGTTCCATTCCAGGAACGCGCGCAGGGCGTCCTTCGCCGCGGGGGTGAGATTCAGCTCCTGGAGCCAGATCGAGCGATTCGCGAGCTGGTAGGCGCGGATCGTGAGATCCGCATCGTGCGCGGCCATCCAGTACAGCATCCGGCCCTGGATGAACCGCAGCAGGAAATCCTCCTGCTCGAAATCGAAGATGCCGTAATTGTAGACCTTGTCCGTGCCCCGGACCGGGTCGTGGATCCAGATGGCGTTGTGGCCGAACCGCTCCCAAACCTGGTCGCCCGGCCCCATGGTGACCAGGTAAACGCTCAGCTCCGCCCCCGGCTCCCTCTCCGGTCCGGGTGCGTCCGTGGTCTGACTCCGCGCGGGCATTGCCGCGGCGAGCAGCGCGGCGAGCGCCACGCCGAACGCAGCCAGCCGCCGCGTCGCCTCCCTCAGGTGCACCCACCCCCCTTGGTCAGGATTCGGTCGGTCATGCGTGGGACGGTGCAAGAGTCCTTGCCCGTGTCATCTCCGGCGGACAGATTGAGCGGCGTCGGCGAAATCGCGCCGCCCAACCGCAACCATCGCGAGCCCGGAGCCGCCCATGCGCCGAAATCTCGTGCGCCTCGCCCTCTCGGCCTGCGCGTGCCTGCTGGCCGTCCTGCTGGCCGCGCACCGCCCGCCGGCGGAGATACCCACGACGGTATTACTTGTTCGCCACGCCGAGCGCGAATCCGACTCGGCCGACTCGCCCCTCTCCGCCGCGGGCCTGGCCCGCTCCCGCGCCCTCGTGGACGTGGCCGCCGATGCGGGGATCGGGCACATCTACACCACCGAGTACCGCCGCACCCGCGAAACCGCGGCGCCGATCGCCGCCCAGGTTGGCGTGGAGCCGACCATCGTGCCCGTCGGCCGCGGAGACGTGAACGCACATGCCCGCGAAGTGGCGCAGCGCGTCCGTGCGCACACCGGCGAGGTCGTGCTCGTGGTGGGCCACAGCAACACGGTCCCGCTCATCGTCGAAGCCCTCGGCGGGGATCCGGGCCCCGAGATCTCCGAGGACGAATACGACCGGCTCTACATACTGACGGTTCCGCCGTCCGGGCGCACCCGGACCATACGCGCACGCTTCGGCCCCGCGGACTGACCCGCGCCGCCCGCCGAACGCGTTGCGCCGACCCGGGTACGTCGCCATCAGCGACGTCGATGAATCCAGCACGGAGTGAGACATGCACGAGACGACCGGGGGCCCCGTCGAGCCCGGCCCGGCGGCGTCCGGCGCACGGGCGAACAACGTAGCCGCCGAGGACGTACGCCGCATCCAGCTCGTGATCCTGCTCCTCCTGGGCGGCGCCGCGGCCTTCGTGATCGGCCTGTTGCTCGGCCCGTTCCTGCCGGCAATGGTCACCAGCGGCGTCCTCGCCGTGCTCGTCTACCCGGCGTACCGGCCGATCGAGCGCCGCATCAGCCGCAAGAATCTCGCGGCCCTGATCGGGACGGTCATCGTCTTCTTCCTCATCCTCCTCCCGGTGGCCGGGCTCTCGATCCTGCTCCTCGACCACATTCGCACCGGCGCGGACTGGATCGCGACGGAGGCGCCCGCGTTCATCGCTCCCGGCGGGCCCCTCTCCTCCTGGCTCCAGCTCGCGGCCGACCGGATCGGCATCGATCCCTCCGGGCTCGGGAGCACGCTCCGCGAGCAGGCCCAGAACGTGGCGAACGTGCTGGCCGGACGGACCGTGTCCTTCCTCTCCGGCCTGGGCGGCTGGCTCCTCCAGGGCGGCGCCGCCCTGTTCACGCTCTTCTACCTCCTTCGGGATGCCGATTCCCTCGTGCGGACCCTGAAGTGGGTCGTCCCCCTCGAGCCGGCGAAGAGCGAGGAGCTCTTCGCGCGGGCGAAGGAAGTGACGTACGCCACCGTGTACGGCAACGTGGCGGTCGCACTGGTCCAGGGGATCCTCGGGGGGCTCGCGTTCTGGGCGCTCGGGATCTCCGGAGCCGCGCTCTGGGGCACCATCATGGGCGTCCTGTCCCTGCTCCCCCTCGTCGGCGCGTTCCTCGTCTGGCTCCCCGCCGCCGTGCTCCTCGTCCTCACCGGCAAGATCGCGAAAGGCATCATCCTGTTCGCCATAGGCGCCCTGATCATCTCCACGGTGGACAACGTGCTGCGCACGCTCCTGGTCAGCGGTCGGACGCAGCTCCACCCGCTGGCCGTCTTCTTCAGCGTGCTCGGCGGCATCTTCGTTTTCGGCGGCGTCGGTCTGTTCGTCGGCCCGGTGCTCTTCGTGATCGCCCTCACGGTCCTCGAGATGGCGCGCCGGTCCCTCGAGCCCGGGTCCGCCGAGGCCCCGGCCTCGCCCGGCGGGTTGCTCATCGTCCCGGCGTCGGCCCGGGTCGACGTCGCATCGGACAACGCAGCCGGATCCGATCTGGCGACGAAGGCGTAGCCGACGCCCATCGAACTATTGCTGGGGACCGCGCTCCCTTGTATCGTCAGCTCCCGCTGCGGCCGGCCGGGCCGGCACCGTGTCCGGACGCGGCGATCCATTCCGACCATCCCTGGAAGTACCGGAGGTTCTAGAATGAGACCGATCACGATCCTCGTGCTCGCGTGTGCCGTCGCTGCCTGCGGGCCGTTGCGCGCCGATCGGGGCGCCCGGACGCCCGCGCCCGCCGAGGCGAGCCGACCGCCCGCGGACCGGTTCGCGGAGTTGACCCGAGGCGCCACGGTGTACGAGGGTCTGTTCACCCTGTACGCCAAGGACGACAAGCTGTACATGGCCGTACCGGTTTCCCGTCTCGGCCAGGAGCTGCTGCTCGAGTACAAGGTCGCCCAGGGCGTCGGCGCCGGCGGCATCTACGGCGGCACCATGCTGACCCACCAGGGCAACGTGGTGGCCCTCGAGCGCCACGGCGATCGCGTGTACCTGCTGCACCGGCCGCAGCGGTTCCGCGCCCAGGAGGGCACGGCCGCCGCCCGCGCCGTGGACCTCTCGTTCAGCCCCTCCGTCCTGGAGTCCGCGAAGATCGAGGCGACGAAGGGCGACTCGCTCCTCCTGATCAACATCTACGACTGGGTCATCTCGGACCTCTCGGGCGTGAGCGAGCGGCTCCGGGCCGTGGCCTCCGGCGGCCAGGGCCAGCCCGGCCAGGTCTCCTTCGACAAGCCGCGCAGCTACCTGGAGTCCGTCAAGGCGTTCCCGCACAACGTGAACTTCCGGGCGAAGCTGACGTACCGCCCGAGTCGTCCGGTCTCGGCCCCGGCGGTGCCGGACGGCCGGTACGTGTCGCTTTCCGTGCACTACACCCTGGCCGAGCTGCCGGCGGAACCCATGAAGCCCCGCCTCGCGGATGAGCGCATGGGCTACTTCCTCACCGTGCTCAAGGACTTCACCCGGGACGACTCGACGCACTTCGTGCGCTACGTGAACCGCTGGCGCCTGGAGCGCGGCGAGCCGGCCGGCAACGGCCTCTACTACCCGAAGAAGCCGATCATCTACTACATCGACCACACCGTTCCGGAGGCCTACCGCCAGTACTTCAAGGAGGGCGTGGAGGCCTGGAACAAGGCGTTCGAGAAGGCGGGGTGGAAGGACGCGATCCGCGCGGAGATGCTGCCGGAGGGCGCGGACCCGGAGGACATCCGGTATGCGACGATGCGCTGGAACACCTCCGACCAGGCCGGCTACTCCGCGATCGGCCCGTCCCTCATCGATCCCCGGACCGGCGAGATCCTGGATGCGGACATGCTGTTCGAGGCCAACATGGTCCTCGGCTTCCGGAACGCGTGGCGGAACCTGGTGGACCCGCAGGTGGCGTTCGAGCTCGCGCTCGGCGTCTACGGCGAAGGCGACGAAGGCGAGTCCGCCTACGAGACCCACGCATTCTTCGCGGAGATGCTCTCGGCCCAGGGCTCGCTCCTGCGGATGCACCTCGCGGAGCGCGGGGAGATCGGCCCGGGCGACCCGGTGCCCATGGAGTACATCGGTGAGGCGCTCCGGTGGGTCGTGATGCACGAGGTCGGTCACACCCTCGGGTTGCGGCACAACTTCCGGTCGTCCTCGGACACGCCGCTGGAGAAGCTGCACGACCGCGAGTGGGCGAGGACCCGGGGGCTGGTGAGCTCCGTCATGGACTACCACGCCCCGAACGTTGCGCCGCGCGGCCAGCCGCAGGGCTACTTCTACGCACCCGTGGTCGGCACCGCGGATGAGTGGAAGATCGCGTTCGGCTACACGGCGGATGACGCGCGCGCGGCCGAGCTCGCCCGCCTGGCCGGCCAGGAGGGGCACGCCTACGGGACGGATGAAGATTCCCGCGGCGCCGGCGCCCTCGACCCGCTGGTCAACGTGTACGATCTGAGCGCCGATCCGCTCGGGTGGGGGAAGCAGCGCGCGGCGATCATCCGGGAGCTCTGGCGCGAGCTGCCGCGTCACGTGCTGACGGACAACTCGCGCTATGCGGACCTGACGAGCGCGTTCCAGACGCTCCTCGGCCAGTACAGCCAGGCGCTCGCGCCCGCGGTCAAGTACATCGGCGGTCAGTACGTGTACCGGACGCACGTGGGTGATCCGGGCGATCGTGGCCCGTTCGTGCCGGTCTCCCGGGCGGATCAGCGGGCGGCCCTGGAGTTCTTGACGGAGAGCGCGTTCAGCGAGAGCGCGTTCGCCGTGCCGCCCGAGGTGCTTTCGCGCTTCGGCCCGAACCGGTGGAACCACTGGGGGATGTCGAACACCTTCAATGGCCGGATCGACTATCCGCTGCACGAGCAGGTGCTCGGCCTGCAGAGCTCGCTGCTCGAGCAGTTGACGAATCCGTACCGGCTCGCCCGGATCCGGGACGCGGAGCTGAAGTTCGGCTCGGAGAACGTGCTCACCATCCCGGAGCTCATGCTGGAGCTCACGCGGGCCATCTGGAGCGAGGTCTGGGGCCCGTCGGTCCGGAACATCCCGGCCATGCGTCGGGACCTGCAGCGGGCGTATCTGGACCGCATGACGGAGATCGTGGCCACGCGGCAGGATCGCATGCCCGCGGACGCTCGCGCGCTGGCCCGCGTGCGGCTGGCCGACCTCGACCGTCGCATCGCTCAGCGCCTCTCCGCCGGGGCTTCGCTCGACGCCTACACCCAGGCGCACCTCCAGGAAGCCCGGGCGAGGATCGCCAAGGCGCTGGAGGCGGGTCTCGAAGTCGAGCTGCGTCGGTGATCGCACTGCTGGAGGGTGGGGCCGTCGGTCCACGACCGACGGCCCCTTTTCCTTTGCGCCTCGTCAGTGGGCGCCGTCACCGCCGCGGATCTCCACCCGGCGGCGACGCGCCTGTTCGCTCTTCGGCACGGCGATGGTGAGAACGCCGTTCTCGAACGTGGCTTCGATGTGGTCCGCGTCCACATCGCCCGGCAACATGAACGACCGGGAGAATCGCCCGTAACGCCGCTCCGCGATGTGGTAGCGGCCCTCCTCGTCCTCCCGGATCGTCTCCTCCCGCTTTTCGCCCGACAGCGTCAGGACGTTGTTCTCCAGCTCGATCTCGATGTCGTCCCGGGTGAGCCCCGGCAGGTCCACGACGATCCGGATCTCGTCCTTGGTTTCGATCACGTCCGCGTCCGGCGGACGCATCAGGTTCCGGGCGCCGAAGCCCCCGAACGGGGCACGCAGCGCGTCCACGAGCATGTCGAACGGGTCGGGCGTCATGCCGAAGCGGGTGATGGCCATGGAGCTCCTCCGGGGATTCGCGGATGACATGCGGGAGGTGGCCCGGTCGGGCCGCGGTCCGCGGTCGGGCAAGTTCCGCGCCGGATGCCAGCGCCCCGCGCCAGCCCGAGGCCGGCGCGGGGCGTGGTCCGTGTCAGCGCGGTCAGACGCCGGGATCAGCGCTCCCAGGGGAAGCGGCCGCGCTTGCGCGGATGGTTCCCGATCTCGTCCATGGTCTCGGCGTCGAAGAGCCGCCCGTTCACCATGACGTACCGGATGTGCTCGCTGTTCCGGATGTTCTCGAGCGGGTTCCGGCTCAGCACGACCAGGTCCGCGAGCTTCCCGGGCTCGATGGAGCCCAGGTCCCGGTCCAGCCCGAGGTACCTGGCGCCGTTCAGCGTCGCCGCACGGATCGCCTCCAGCGGCGTCATCCCGCCCTCCGCCAGCATCCACAGCTCCCAGTGCGCGCCCAGGCCCTGGAGCTGCCCGTGGGCACCGAGCTGCACGCTCACCCCCCGATCCATGAGCGCCTTCGCCGAGCGCGACACCTCACGGTAGTGGAAGTCGTCCTCACCCGCGAGCGTGCGCCGCCGCGAACGGGCCACCACCATGTCCTTCGGCACGAAGCGGAGCAGCCGCTCGTGCTCCCAGACGTTGGACTCCTGATACCAGTAGTACTCGCCCGACAGCCCGCCGAAGTTCACGATCAGCGTCGGCGTGTACCCGGTCCTGGAGTGGGCGTACAGCGTCAGCACGTCGTTGTAGAGCGGCGCCACCGGGATGTTGTGCTCGATCCCCGTGTGCCCGTCCAGGATCTGCGCAATGTTCCAGTAGAAGGTGGAGCCGCCCTCCGGCACGACCATCATCTCGAGCTCCCGCGCGGCCGCAATGATCTGCTGCCGCTGCTCACGGCGCGGCTGGTTGTAGCTCTTCACCGTGAACGCGCCCACCGCCTTCATCCGCCGGATGTGCGTGAGGGCGTCCTCGTAGCTGTTGATCACCGCGCGGCTCGGCCCCTCCGCGCCGTACAGGACCGTGCCCGTGGAGTAGATCCGGGGCCCCACGATCTTGCCGGCCTTGAACAGCTCGGAGTTCGCGAACACCATCTCGGTCCCGGACGACGGGTCGTGCATCGTCGTCACGCCGAACGCCAGGTTCACGTAATAGCCCCAGTGCGTCTGCGGCGTGATCCCGTTGCTCCCGGTGCCGATGTGGGCGTGCACGTCGATCATGCCGGGCATGATGTAATTGCCCGAGACGTCCACCCGGTGCGCGCCCGCGGGGACGGTGACGGAGGACGACGGCCCGACGGCCACGATCCGGTTCCCCTCGATCACCACCGTCGCGTCCCGGATCACCTCGTCCCCGCGCATGGTGATGACCGTGGCGCCGACCAGCGCGATCGTTCCGGACGGGCGATCGGTCGCCGCGCGGAACCCGATGAACAGCCCGGCGGTGTCCGCGGCGTCGGGCGCGGGCGCGTCGGGGGGCTCGTCCGTGGCGGCCCGGACCGCCACGCCCTCACCGGCCTCCCGCAGGAACGCGAACGCCTGCGTCAGATCCCGCCGGTACAGGTACGGGCCGAGCGACCAGTAGATGCGGTCGCTCCCCGGCGCCCAGTGCAGGTACATCCCCGCGTCCCGGGTGAGGCGCGTGATCGGGTAGTCCGACCCGCCGGGCCCGATCGACACCGGCTTCCCGGTCATGGGCAGCGGCGCGAGGTACGCGTGGAAGCGCTCGACCCACGCCACATACCGCTCGTCCGGCGACGGCACGATCGACGTGGCGTTCTGGGAGGTCAGGTGCACCCGCCGGTCCGCGCCGTTCACCGTGTAGCTGACCAGCGCGACCTGGCCCTGCTCCCGGCCGGTCACGAAGACCCGCTCGCCCGTCCGGTTGAAGCGCGGGTTCGTCCCTTCACGCGTCACCAGCGTCGGCTGGCCGCCGGTGGCCGGCACCCGGTAGATCCCCTGATCCCGGGCGTACAGGTTGCCCCGGAGCGCGTCTCCGCCCGTCCGGCGGTAGACCACCTGCCTGCCGTCCGGGGAGAACGACGGCTCCACGTAGTGCCCCGGCTCGGTGGTGAGCCGCCGGGCATTGCGCCCGTCCACGCCGATCGTCCGGATCGCGCCGAGCTCCTCGTCGTTCCAGGTGGCGTACACGATCGTCCGGCCGTCCGGCGAGAAGGACGGGAACAGCTCCCAGTTCTGCTCGTCGTTCGTCACCCGACGAGGCTTCCCGTCCGGCAGCGCCCGGATCCAGAGCTTGCCGAGCGCCGTGTACACCACGCTGCGCTGGTCGGGCGAGACCGTCACCCAGCGGAGCATCCGCACGTCGAAGCTGTCCGGCGCAACGTCCTGCGGGAACCGGAGCGCTTCCGTGATCGTCTGCCGGACCCGGGCGCGGAACGGGATCACCTGGGCGTCCCCCGTCTCCACCGAGACCTTCCAGATCTTGCCGCCCGCCCAGACCACGATGTGCTTGTTGTCCGGCGTCCACGAGAACCCGGGATAGGTGCCGAAGATCGCCCACGCCTCCTGCTGGTCGTGGTCGAGCCGGTCGAACAGAGGACGCTGCCGGCCGCTGTCCATGTCGTACAGGAAGAGCACGGAACGCGGCCCGTCCCGGCGGATGAACGCGAGCGTCCGCCCATCCCGGGACATGACCGGCCGGGACGCGCCGCCCGTCCCGCTGATGAACGTCTGCACCTCCCCCGTCTCCCGATCGAGCCGGCGGATCGCGTAGATCCCCGCGTGCGGATCCCGGTTGTACTCGAATCCGCCGCCGGGCGTCATGTCCTCGCTCCAGTACAGGAACCGGCCGTCGGGCGAGAGGTTCGGGTCGGCCGAGTTCTGCTCCCAGTTGCGGCGGGTCGTGAGCTGGAGCCCGCTCCCGCCGCCCACGTGGTACATCCACATCTCGCCCGCGCCGAGCGAACGGGTGTTGCGGTAGTGCTTGCGCGCGATCAGGTACTGGCCGTCGGGCGTCCAGATCGCGTCCATCACCTGGCGCTCCCGCTCCTTCGTGATCTGGCGCGCGTTCTGCCCGTCCGCGTCCATGATCCAGATGTTGTCCATCCCGTCCCGGTCGCTCGTGAACGAGATGCGGCGCCCATCCGGGCTGAAGCGCGGCTGCGACTCGTAAGCGGGCCCGCCACGGAGCAGCCTGGCCTCTCCGCCCTCGATGGGCATGATGTAGATGTCACCCAGCAGGTCGAACACGATCCACTTCCCGTCCGGGCTCACATCCACGCTCATCCAGGTGCCTTCGTCCGTAACGAAGTCGACCTCGGTGACCGGGCCGTGCGCGGCGGTGACGTCCCACTGCGCGCGCGCGTTCGGCCGGTCTCCCATCGCCTGGGCGTGGAGCCCGGACGCGGTGATCGCCAGGACCAGGCTCGAGGTAATCACGAATCTGCACATGGGATACGACCTCGGCAGGTTGTTCCGAATGCCGCCATCGGCGGATGTTCTGTTGGATTGTCGGTGCGGAAGAATACGGATTTCGCGGGGTTTCGGCCAGGCCGGGAGCCGCGCGGGGTGGGAGCACGCGGCGGCGGCGATCCCGGACGTGGTGGGCATGGCCTGTAACCAGGAGACGGCGGGCCGAGGGCACCGGACCGCTCCCGGCGGTCGGATCCGGAGCGACGAACACGGCTCACGCGGCGTCGCCCCGGCACCGATCGGGACCGTGGCCGGGCAACGGCCGGGAAGGCAGGCCGGCAGCCGGCGTGAGCCCGGGGGAACGGCCGCCGAGCGACGAAGGAGGATCACGCGACGTCGCCTACGGCAGCCTCCCGTGGCGGAAGCCGGCCCCCGCCGCCTGCTTACGCCCGTCCGCTACTCCCGCCGCTCCAGAGGTGAGACGACCGAGATGAGATCCACCCACGCCCCCGTGACGCGGCCGTTCTCACGGATGAAGGTGATCCGCCGCCGGCTCGTGTCGAACGTCTCGTTGCCGAGGTACGTCAGGGGCACGGGCCGGCCTCCGCCGATCCTCGCCGTGAGCCCACCGTCCTCTCCCTTCCCGATCTGCACCACCAGCTCCCTCCCCCGCCCCACGCCACGGTACTCGCCCACGTAGTCATCGGCGTTCCCCGTGAACGGGGCCGCCTTGACGGGAGGCGCCTCCCCGTAGATCGCCTCCGCGATGGAGCGCAGCACCGCGGCCGGGCTCACCGGGCCGGCCGTGTTCATCAGCACCGCGATGACCAGCGTGTCCTCCGGGAAGTACGCCAGTTCCGACTGGAAGCCGTGGATCGCGCCACCGTGGGAAATCGCCGGGCGTCCGGCGATCGAGTCCACGACCAGCCCCTTGGCATACCGGGGCCGCACCCCGCTGTTCAACGGCTCCGGCGTGATCATGGAACGGTGCGCCGCGTCCGGCAGGATCCGCCCGCCATGCAACGCTCGGGTCCACGCCACCAGATCCCCCACCGTCGAACAGAGCGAGCCCGCCGCGTACGGCCAGGTGTGGTCCAGGTACGCGGCCCGCATGAGGCCGAACCCGGTCATGTCGTAGCCGTGCGCCCGCCGCTCCACGACCGCCCGCTCATGACAGTAGCGCGAGTCCGTCATCCCGGCCGGCTCGAACAGGTGCTCCCGTACATACGAGTCGTAGCCGCGGCCGCTCACCTTCTCGATCACCAGGCCGAGCAGGAAGTAGGCGGAGTTGTTGTAGACCAGCGCGTCGCCCGGCGCGAAGTCGAACGGCTCCGCGGAGACGAGCTTGACCAGCGTGTCCCGCGGCAGCTTCATGACCGAGAGCTGCCCGAAGGCCGGCATCTCCGTGTAGCTCTTGATCCCCGAGGTGTGGTCCAGGAGCCGCCGCAGCGGGATGCGATGCCCCCGCGTCGGGTAGTCCGGGAAGTACTTCGTGATGTCGTCGTCCAGGCTCAGCTTCCCCTCCGCCTCGAGCTTGAGCACCGCCGCGGCCGTGAACTGCTTCGTGAGCGAGCCGATCTCGTAGACCGCCCGGTCCGGCGTGGGCACCTTGTGCTCCAGCTCCGCGTACCCGTACCCCTTCATCACGATGGTGTCCGCGCCGCGCACGACCGCCACGGACATCCCCGCGGCCCGCCCGCCCTTCAGCGCCTCCTCCACGATGGAGTCCACCGCCGCCGCGAGCCGGGCACGATCGAGCTCCTGCGCCGCCGCCGTCGCCCCTATCAGGATCCATGCGACGACGGCCAGTCCGGCGCCCGCGGCGACCGTCCACCTGCCAGGCAACCCGCTGCGTCCCGCTGCTCGTGACATGGCTACCACTCCGTTGCGAGATTTGCCGCATCGGTTCCAGGTCGTAGTTTATCGGCTGGTTCGCCCCCGGCAACAGCCAGCGGGTATCCATACGAGCGACACCGGTTGCCGGGTTTCCATCGAGGCCCGTTCGCTGTGATGTCGTGTCCACGGACCCGGCGGCCACGGGCTCCAGCACCCGCCGCCGCTTTGGGAGGAACGACATGCTGCCCTACAAGCACACCCAGATCGGGTACGTCTCGATCGGCGCCTCCGCTGCCGCGACCTTGATCGCCCTCGGTGCGCTCTTCCGGAAGCCACACCCGATCGGCCTGGCCATCGCGCTCGCGGTCCCGGTGATCGGCGGGCTGTTCTCCACGCTCACCGTCGAGGTCGACGAGGAGCGGCTCGCCTTCGCGTTCGGCCCGGGGGTGCTGCGGAAGACCGTCCCGATCGTGGAGATCGAGTCCGCCGGGGTGGTCGTCAATCCCTGGTGGTACGGCTGGGGGATCCGGTTGACGCCGGAGGGCTGGCTGTACAACGTGTCGGGGTTGCTCGCCGTCGAGATCCGCAGGACGGACGGGTCCCGGTTCCGTCTCGGGTCCGACGAGCCCGACGCGCTCCTCGCCGCCATCGAGGAAGCGCTCGCCCGGAGGCGCTGAGCCCGGGCGGGAGCGCAGTCCGCTCCGATCGCCGCCGTACCTGACCGGCGCCCGGCCGGGTCACGACCCGGACCATCGGCGCCCTCCGGACGCTCGCTCGTTCCACCCACCCGGCCCCGGGCGCTGGTTCTCCGGGATCCGGTCCGCCCGGTCCGGACCGGCGCCTCCGGGCCGCGACCCGTCCGGGCAACGGCTCCGCAGCCGACGCCCCCCAGCACTGACCTCCTCCATCCGAATCCGTCGTCGCCGGACGGTCGCCGTACCGCCTCCCGCCCGCTTCCGACTCGGGTCCGGTCCAGAACCTCGCCCCAGGACACAACTGGCGGGGATGTTGCGATGCCCGACGACCGGGGGTGGGAAACGGGAGGTCGGGTATGCGGTGGGCGCTCCAGGCCGGTCCCTTCGCGGGCGGCGCCATTCCGGCCGTCAATCGAGTCGATGCTCCTTGCCCCGCAGCTCCTGGCGGGGCCCGGGACCCCGCAGCGATCCCGGTCGTTCGAGGCGACGACATATCGTCAGCCAGCCGCGGGAGCCGGGTCGCACCCCAGACCGGTGTCGGCCGCGTTCGCGCCCGGCGCAGCGCACCTGCGCTGATCGCACTGCTCGCGCTCCTCTCCGTCCCGAGGACGGCCGCGCCCCAGGCGCTCCCCTCCGAGCTGACCGTATTCGGCATCAACGTGCTGATCGGCGGGACCACTTCCGGGCTCGCGGCGCTCGTCACCGACCGCCCCGTCCTCCCCGCCGTCGGCAAGGGCCTGGCCGGCGGATCCGTGGTCTACCTCGGGAAGCGGCTGAGCAACGCCGGCGGGTTCCCCATGTCCGGCCTGGTCGGCCGCATGGTGGCCTCGACCGGCACCTCGTTCGTGCGCAACGGCGCGGCGGGGCGCGGCTTGTTCGACTTCATGGTGTTCCCCTTCGGGCCCATCACGATCTACAAGCGCCCGGCCGGGGACCGCTCCCACGCCCCGATCAAACTGCACCTCGCCCGGACGGCCGTGCTCGCGGCGCTCATCCTGCGAGACGACATCCGGATCGACTGGGAGAGTACGCTACAGTCCGGGGCCCCGGTGTTCGACATGACCGAGGGGAGCTTCCACGGCGGCCACAACTGGGTCGCGGCCGGGACCACCCTCTGCGGCTCCGTGGTCCTGAGCGACCTCACCATGCTCCCGCACGTCGACCCCACGCGGCTCCTGACCCACGAACGAATCCATGTGATCCAGGACGATTTCGCGGATTTCGCGTGGACCGGCCCCCTCGAGTACCGGCTCCTGGGGCACTTCCCCGGAGGAAAATGGCTGCGGCGGTACGTGGATGTCGGCCTGTTGCACGTGGGCGTGGTGGGCGTGGCCCACATCGTGATTCCATACGAGCAGCGGCCGTGGGAGATCGAGGCGGAGCACTTCGAGCACCTCGCGCCGTGAGGGTCACCGTGCCGCGGTGCCTCAGTCGAGGTCCTCCGGGTGCCGGTGCGTGCGGTCCATCCGCCAGCCCCGGTACATGACGAATCCGCCGATCCCCACGAGCGCCGCCGCGAGCACGAGCATCCCCGGGTGGGACTCGTCCGCCGGTTCGCCACCGGCTCGCGACGGCGCCGGGGCCTGCTCCCGGAACATCGACCCGGCCCTGCCCGGAGTGCCGGCCGCATCCCGGATCAGGCCGACCGGGTCGGCCGAGTGACCGGGCCCGGCCCCGGCCAACATGAGCCAGAGCACCGCCACCACCATGTCCGAACGGATCCGCACGACCACCCCCGGGCCACGGTCTCGGCTCGCGACGTCCGGGCCAGCATACCTGTACCGACCCGGACCCGACTCGAAACCCGACCCCCTCCCGTCGCATGGATCGGGCCGATGGCGACGCTGCTGGCCAGCCTGGACAAGGAGCGCCGGGCATGGCTCCCCGGCACGGAAAACGACCGGGCCCGGCGCACTCGCCGGGCCCGGTGGCCGGATCGCCGGATCCCTACCCGCGGTCCACCCCGGCTCCGTGGCTACGACTGGTCCTGCGGCATCTCGATCCGTAACCGCATCACGTACTGGACGTCGAGCTCATCGCGCCAGATGCCGTACACGAGGTCATCGGCGAACTTCATGGGCTGGAACCGCACCGGGAACGCCACCGGCCCGAGATACCGGCCTTCCGCATCGAACACGTCCCAGACGTTCGAGCCGAGGTCGAGCATCGGATTGAACGCCTCCCGCTCTTCCGAAGACATGGTCGATGGCCGCGCGATTCGCTGGACCCAGATGCTCCCGTCCGGCCCACCCATGAACTGCAGGAAGGCCGGATACGTCTCCGCGAAGTGGATCCGGGACTTGAGGAACTCGACGGCCTGCGGCGGAAGGCCCGCTTCCCGCCACAAACGCTCGATCGCCGAGGTCATCGCCGACCGATCCGACTCGCTCACCGGCTCCCGCTCGAACGGCTTCGTAATGATCCGCTGGAGGGCGCCATCCGGCCCGTAGACCGAGATCCGGTAGTCGGAGTTGATGGCGTAGAGCAGGCTGCCCCGCTCGGTGATCGACCATGCCGGCTCGGCCGAGAAGAAGTTGAACTCCGGCATGTCGCCCGTCATGGAGAACGTCTTGCCGGCCGGGACCGAGCGTATCGTGTCCAGAACGCTCCCGTCCGTGGCGATCATCACGACCTGGTCCATCGTGTCCGGCACGGGCTGGTTCGGCAACGGGAACTTGCGGAGCTGCAGCACCGCGCGACCGGCGAGGACATTCCACTGGATCGGGATCCCGGTCTCGAACGCGATCCGGAAGCTGCCGAGCGCCTCGCCGCTGGGCAGGAACCGGTTCACCCGCTGGTTCCCCATGTCCGGCACGAGGACCGTGTCCCCCTGGACCACGAGGACGCCGGCTGCGCCGGCACCGAACTCCCCGGGCCCGCTGCCCGGCCGCCCGATCGTGCGCACGTGCTCGCCCGACGGGGAGAATACCTTGAGATGCGCGGCCTGCCCGTCCAGCACAAGGATCTCGCCCGCGGAGGTGATCCCGAGCCCGGCGATCTGGCCGAACTGGTATTCGGGGTCGCCGTCCGCCGCGCCGATCCTCAGGTCCTCGGTGAGCGTGACCCTCGGGCGGGTCCCCCAGATTCCGGTCGCCGGGTTCTCCACGATCTGCACGCCGGCGCTGTCCCGCACCGTGCCGGCCCAACCACCACCCGAATCCCCCGCCGCGCACGCCCACAACGGAAGGGCCGCGGTCAGGCTCACGATCCATCGCCAGGTCTTCATCCGTTTCCGCTCCTTTCGCGCACCCGGCGCCTCCTGGCCACGCCGGCTGCATTCGGTATCTCCGAGTGGCGCACCGTTTCCACGGCGCGGCACGCGACCAATCCTCGCGGTCTATGTCTCTTACGGAATGCCGGGGCCGGAAGTTTTGCGCACCGCGGCACCGCAGCCCACCACCTCACCCATCCCCGCACGCGCCGCTCTTCGCGAGCGCGGCGACCACCCGGCACCGGGCACATGCAGCCACCGGGCGCAGCGGGCTTCAGGGCCCCTCGAGGAAGTCGAATCAGGGGGAGTCTTGGCGTACTGCATCGCGCCCCGGGGGTCTTCCGTTCCCATCGGGTGCGGATCGGCCCGGCGCCCGGGATCTATCCACCCGGGCACCGTCTCCTCCACGCCACCCCGCCAAAGCGTAGGGCTGTAGGCCCCGCGACGGGCGCCCAATATCGCGGGCGCCGGCCAAGCCCGTCAATCTCCGCAGGTCACGGCCTGACGCGCTCTTCCACTCGATCGGCCGCGCTCCGTCGGGCGGCGGAGCGAGTCCGGAGTCCAGGTGCGGCGGGCGCTTCCGGCGGCCGCACGTCCGACACGTGAACCGCTCGATCCTCGAGCCCGCCGCCCGCGCAGCCCATTGTCCCCCCGTTGCCGGCCCGACATATTCCCCGGGCCCACATCCCGATCGTGGCCCGCAGGGCGCTAGAGCCGCCCGCGGGTCGAACCCCATGGCTCCGAGGACGACCGCATGCGGCGGAACGAGGTCGAAGAGCTGTACGCCTACAACCGCTGGGCGAACGAACGAATGCTGAACGCGGTGGCAGCGCTGGACGATGAAGCGTTTACCCGGGACCTCGGCGGCAGCTTCCCGTCCGTACGGGACACGCTCGCGCACCTGATCAGCGCCGAGTGGATCTGGCTCCAGCGCTGGCTAGGCACTTCGCCGACCCGCGACCCGGATGGCTGGGCTGACATGGACCTCCCCGGCCTCCGACGGTTCTACGCGGAGGTCGCCGCCGGGCAGCGAGCGTTCATCGAGAGCCTCACCGATGCGGATCTCGACCGGGAGATCTCGTACCGGACGCTGGCGGGAGTGGCGCACACCAACCGCCTCGCCTTCCTTCTCCGCCACGTGGTCAACCACTCCAGCTACCACCGTGGCCAGGTCACGATGATGCTGCGCCAGCTCGGCGCCACGCCCGTCGCCACGGACCTGATCCTGTTCGACCGGGAGCGGGCGGCGCGCGCCTGAAGCGCTCGGGGGCGCAGCACCAGGGAGCGTTTCGCGCCGCACCCGGCCGACGGATCCCGGCCGGTCGACGCTCGCGCGGCCGCTCGCGTCCAGCGACGGCGACGAGCGCCGGCGTACCGGCCGAGGCCCCTTCTCTGCCATGCCTCCCTCGCGGCCGCTGGCCGTCTTCGTTTCGGGCTGCGAACCGTGAAGCGCCGTCCTGACGGCCCGATCACGTACCGGCGCCCACGCCGGGGACCTGGATGCCTGCAACCGGCTCTCGGCAAGAGGAGCGGGATGGCACGATCGGGCGATGACGGTCCGGTAGGACGGGATGGGCGTGAGGCGGCGTCGCCCACGGGATCCGGCGTGCGCCGGCCGACTCGCTACGGTCCCCTGGGAGGCTGCGACGGGTTGGCAACCGGCGGCGGGCGGGGGCCCCACCTGGGCCGTGCGGACCGCGACGAGGGCGGCCCACCCGACGTCGCCTGAAGAACGATCACGAAGAGCGCCGCGCCCCGGAGGCCCGTCAGGAGGCGGGACGCAGCCTTCCTACGTCGCCGCTAACCGAGCACCACCCGCTCCCCGTGCTTCGGGACGTACGCCTTCCACCCCAGCTCTTCTTCGATGCGCCGCCGGAGGGCGTCGGCCGCGGCCGGCTCCCCGTGGGTGACGAACGTGCGGCGAGGCGGACGCTCCAGGTTGCGCATCCAGGCGATCAACTCGTCCGCGTCCGCGTGCGCCGAGAGACCGTCCAGCGCCACCACCTCCGCCCGGACCGGCACCTGCGTCCCATGGATCTTGATCGACTCCGCGCCCGCGAGCATCGCCGCGCCCCGCGTCCCCGCCGCCTGGTAGCCCGCGAACAGGATCGTGTTCCTGGGATCCGGCGCGAACCGGGCCAGGTGGAAGAGTACGCGCCCGCCGGTGGCCATGCCGCTGGCCGAGATCACGATCATCGGCCCGTCCCGCCGGTCGATCGCCTTCGACTCCTCGGCGCTCCTGGCCAGCGTGGCCACGCCCGCCAGGGCCACGCACTGCGCCTCGGTCAGGCGCAGCTCGTCCCGGTGCGCCAGCAGGATCCGCGTGGCGTCCACCGCCATCGGACTGTCGACGTACACGGGGATCGGCGGGATCGCCTTCTGCGCCCGCAGCCGGGCAAGGTGGTAGAGCAGCGACTGCGTCCGGCCCACCGCGAACGCCGGGATCACCACGACCCCTCCCCGCTCCGCCGTCCGGCGGATCACCTCGCCCAGCTCGTCCGCCGGATCCGCGTCGCTGTGCTGCCGGTCGCCGTACGTGGATTCGATCACCAGGTAATCCGCGTGCCGGACCGGCTCGGGCGGTTTCAGGACCGCGTCCATCGGACGGCCGACGTCGCCGCTGAACACCACGGTCGTCCCCGCGTGCGCCAACGAGACGGTTGCCGAGCCCACGATGTGCCCCGCGCGACGGAGGTTGTACGTCACGCCGTCGCCCAGCTCGAGCTCCTCGTGATACGGAACCGCGACGAGACGCCTCACCGCCCGCTCCGCGTCCGCCTGGGTGAAGAGGGGGAGCGCCGGCCGATGCTTCGTGTAGCCGTACCGGTTCGCCCGCTCCGCGTCCGCCTCTTGCAGATAACCGGCGTCCGGGAGCAGGATCTCGCACAGCGCAACGGTGCCCGGGGAGCAGTAGATGGGCCCCTCGAACCCGTCCCGCACGAGCACCGGGAGGTAGCCCGTGTGGTCGATGTGCGCATGGGTGAGCACCACCGCCTCGATGTCCGGCGGCCGGACCGGGAACGGCGCCCAGTTCCGCAGCCGCAGCTCCTTCAACCCCTGGAACAGCCCGCAGTCCACCAGGTACCGGCGCTTCCCCGCCCGGATCAGGTAGCGGGACCCGGTCACCGTTCCCGCAGCGCCCAGAAACGTAAGCTCCATTCAGCTCTCCCGGTCGGCACGATCCGGCATGCGACGTCGCACGGCCGCCCCCGTCATCGAAAGGTCGCCGCGCGTCGCCGCCGCCGCAAGCGCGCCCCTCCGGTGGCGAAGGCCCCGCCGGCGCGCACGTCACGCTTGATCGCCGCACCCTCTCCCCGCATCTTGCACCCGCCCCGGAGATTGCCACCCGCATTGGAGGTAGGGCCCGGTGCTCTGGATTCTTGTCGGCCTCGCCGCGCTCGTCCTGTTCTTCGTGATCCGCACGTACAACCGGCTGGTCACGCTTCGGAACCGGTTCCGCAACGCGTTCGCCCAGATCGATGTCCAGCTCAAGCGCCGCTACGACCTGATCCCGAACCTGGTCGAGACGGCGAAGGCGTACATGAAGCACGAGCGCGAGACCCTGGAAGCGGTGATCCGCGCCCGCAACGCCGCCATCACCGCCGAGGCCAGCGCCGCCGCGGACCCCACGAACGCCGCCGCGATCCAGCAGCTGATCGGCGCGGAGAACGCGCTCACCGGCCTCCTCTCCCGCTTCTTCGCCCTCGCCGAGGGGTACCCGGAACTCAAGGCCGACCGCACCATGACCCGGCTCCAGGAGGAGCTCGTCTCGACCGAGAACCGCATCGCGTTCGCGCGACAGGCCTACAACGACGCCGTGACCGTCTACAACACGGCCCTCGAGGTCTTCCCCTCGAATCTCGTGGCCGGTGCGTTCGGCTTCTCGCCGGGCACCCTGCTCACGATCGAGGAGCCCGCGGAGCGCGAGGTCCAGCGCGTGTCCTTCGATTGAGGACCGGCCGGTCCCGGCCCGGGTGCTGAACCATGACCATGGACTTCTTCGAGGCGCAGGACCGCGCGCGCGGCCGGAGCCGCACGCTGGTGGTGCTCTTCCTCCTGGCGGTCGCGCTCATCATCGCCGGCGTCTATGCCGTGGTCCACCTCCTCGTCTGGCCCGGACCCGGCGCTCCCTTCGAGCCCCGGCTCCTCGGAATCGTCGCCGCGGCGGTCGCGATCATCGTCGGAGGAGGCACCGGCTGGCGCGTGCTCGGCCTCCGGCAGGGCGGATCCCATGTGGCGGAGCTCCTCGGCGGCCGGCGAGTCGAGCCCGGCACCCGGAACCCGGACGAGCGCCGCCTCCTCAACGTGGTCGAGGAGATGTCGATCGCGTCCGGCGTGCCCATGCCCGCCGTCTTCATCCTCGACCAGGAAGAGGCCATCAATGCCTTCGCCGCCGGCTACACGATCCACGACGCGGCCGTGGCCGTGACCCGCGGAGCCCTCGAGCACCTCGACCGCGATGAGCTCCAGGGCGTCATCGCCCACGAGTTCAGCCACATCCTCAACGGCGACATGCGGCTGAACATCCACCTGATCGGGCTCCTCCACGGGCTCCTCCTCCTCGCCATCGTCGGTCGCGGCCTCGTGCGCGGGGGTGCCCGCACGTCCTCGAGCCGCCGGAAGAACGGGGACGGCCGTGTCGTCCTCGTCGGCCTCGCGCTCCTCATCCTCGGCTATATCGGCGTCTTCTTCGGCCAGATCATCAAGGCCGCGGTCTCCCGCCAGCGCGAGTTCCTCGCGGACGCCGCCGCGGTCCAGTTCACCCGCAACCCCGCGGGGATCGCCGGCGCGCTCAGGAAGATCGGCGCCCTCGCCCACGGCTCCCGGCTCCGGCACCACCGCACCGAAGAGGTCAGCCACATCCTGTTCGCCAGCGGACTCGGGACCTTCCTCGAGGGCCTCTTCGCCACGCACCCGCCCCTCGCGGAGCGCATCCGCCGGCTCGATCCGACCTTCGACGGCCGATTCCCGTCCATCGAAGCCGCTGCCGGCTCCAGCAAGGGGATCGAGGCGACGTCATCCGCGCCCACCTCCGCGGGCGCCGCTGGCTTCCAGGGCCCGGCCGCCCGCCGGGGTACCACCGCCGCCACGCCCCCCATGCAGCCCGCGGGCGCAGCCCGGCCGGCCGGGCCCACGCCGGGCCGCCCGACGCAGCCTGCCGCGTTGCTGGCCTCCATCGGTGCGCCGGACGCGGAGCACCTGCGCCACGCCGCACGGCTCCTCGAGGCCATGCCCGAGCCGGTCCGCGAGGCGGCGCACTCCCCGGAGCTCGCGCCCGCGCTCCTGTTCGCGCTCCTCCTCGATGCTCCGGACTCGCCGGCGCTCCCGGCGCAGCGCCAGGCGATCCGCGGCTTCGGAGGCGATGAGCTCCTCGCCCGCGCCGAGACCCTCGCCCCGCTCGTCCGCGCCCTCGGCCCCGGAGCACGACTCCCGCTCCTGGACATCATGCTCCCCGCGCTCCGCGAGATCCCCGAGGAGCACGTCGTGCCCCTCGGCCACGCCGTACGCGACGCGATCCGCGCCGACGGCAGCGTACACCCCTTCGAGTACGCACTATTCCGCGTGCTGCGCCGACACCTCGCCGATGCCACGGAACACCAGGGAGCACGACGGCGCACGGTGAGCTCGATCGCCGGGATGCGCGCGGAGGTCGAGATCGTGCTCTCCATGCTCGCCCGGGCCGGCGCCACGGACGACACCGGGGCCCGCGCCGCCCTCGCGGAGGCCGGCCGCGCCCTTCCCGCATCCCTCGGCCAGCTCCGGCTCCGGGCTGCCGACGAGCTGGACCTCTCCGCCGTGGACCGGGCGCTCGGCCGCCTCGCCCTCGGCTCGGCCGAGGTGAGGCAGCGCTTCCTACAGGCCTGCGCGGCGTGCATCGCCCGGGACGGAGTCGTCACGCCGACCGAGGCGGAGTGGTTCCGCGCCATTGCCGAGGCCCTGGACTGCCCGGTCCCCCCGGCCCTCGCCGCGCCTACGCCCGTGATCTCCTGATGTGGCCGGTGCCGTCGGTGCGCGGGCGTTCGTCCGTGCGCCGCGCCACTGGCCCGGCGCGCAATCTGCACTGCGGGGTGGCGCCGGCGCCGGGCGGCGTTGCAGCGGGCCCGTGGGGGCACGCCGCCGCATGGGAGAATGGTTCGGACAGACGGGGAGGCGATCCGTGGGACGTGGAACGGGAGGCGCCCGCAAGGGCGAGCGGAGGCCGCGCGGCCGCAAGCGGGCACCGGGCGGGAAGCGGCTCGGGCGACTGACTGCGCGGGGCGCCGAGATCTGGGTCTCGCACAGCGGCAAGACCCGGGGGATCGGCGCCGTGACCGAGGGGCGAGCCCGGGACGTCCGGGGCGGCGTGCGGCGAGGCGGACGCGGGGAACCCGACGCGTTCGAAACGGTGCTTCGCGAGCGCTGACGGGTCGCGGGGCCGGCCCTCCATGAGGCTCGCCCGCGCGGCTACGCCCCCCTGCGGCGGGGCAGGCTCTTCCCCGAACGTGGAGCGCGCACCGCGGGTGCACCGGCCGGCCGCACCGTTCCCCGGGCCGCGCCCCGGTCTCCACGCCTGCCGACGCCCGGCCAGCGCACGCGCGGCCGGGTCGGCGGCCACGACGGCCGAGAGCGGGCAGGCGTACGGTCGGCTGGCCGGCCAAACGGCCAAACGGCCAAACGGCCACCCCTTGCGCCACCTCCACCGCCGTCGATCGCCTCCGGCAGCACACGCGCCCGAAGGTCGCGCGTGTGGAGGGTCTCGCTCCGGCTCCGGCCGACCGATCGCTCGCCGGGCCGCCTGCCCGCCTGCAGTTGCGGCTCGCTCACCGCTCTTCCCCGGAATCTTCCCGCACGCCGCGAGGAGGTCCGCCCAGGTCAACGCATGGACCTCGGGAAGCGGCTCCTCGGCCTAAGGCGTCGGCTCGTTCGGTCGCGCGGGCTTGCCGCCCGCGTCGTGCCGGGGACCCGCGGACCGTACCTGGCCGTCCCGCTCCAGTGCCGCCACTGGCCGGGCGTAGATGCCGCGACCGCGCCTCACCCGGTCGGTATCTCCAGCCAGCCAGCCAGCCCTCCCGCTGCCTCGCGGTCGAGTTCACGTTGGCCGGATGATGTGCGCGCTCGGCGGTCGAACGATTCGCCGCATGCGCAGCGGGTCCACCCGCTCCGCCGTCGCTTCCGTCGTCGGGTCAGGTACGATGAACCGGCGGATCAGCGCAATTTCCGCGTAGGCGGGACACCGTTTCGAGAAGGCGGTTCGCCCGGGTGCGCGACACTGGATGAGGTGTGGGGAGGTTGTGGGGGATGCGGATCGTGGGTTGCGTCGGAGGTAGGGCGCGCGCGGCGGAGCGCTTCGAGCAGCGTCGCCTTCATTCTGTCGGGCATGGGCTCGCGCGGCAGGTGGCCGAGAACGCGGCATGTGCAACGGAGCTCTCTGAGCACTTCCCGGCAATCCATGCAATCCCTCAGGTGTGCCTCGATGCCCTGCCGCTCCGCGGGCGACAGGGCCCCATCGAGCAAATCACCCAGCGACTTCCTGATCTCACGACACTCCAGCTTCGTCTTCATCGGCGCAATGTTCTTCGTCGGCGAGATACCGGCGCAAATCTCGCCTCACCTTCCCGCGCGCTCGGTGCAGCAGTACCCTTTGATTGGTTTCCGAAATCCCCATGGCGTTACACACGTCCTCCGCGCTCCACCCCTCCACGTCCCGCAACACGATCACCTCGCGCTGGCGAGGCGGCAGTGCATTGATCGCCCGCTCGATCCTCGCCGCGAGTTCCCGGGCCAGGACCTCTTCGGCGGGGTCCACCGTTGCCGTCCACAGCGCCGCGTGCCCGTTTCCGTTGCCGCCCAGCCCGACCACGTTGTCCAGCGACCCGGTCTCCAGGTCCGCCTCCCTGACGTCGAACTCGCTCATCGGCCGCATCCGCGCGTCCCGCTTCCCCCGCGCCCGCGCGATGTTGCGCAGGATCCGGAAGAGCCAGGTCTTCACCGACGATCGGCCTTCGAACCGCTCGATCCCCTGGATCGCCGCGAGCCACGTCTCCTGGATCACCTCTTCCGCCGTGGCCCGGCCATCCACGTAGACCAGGGCAAGCCTCAACATCGCAGGGAAATACAGGTCCAGCACCCGCTCGAAAGCCGCTTCGTCTCCGTCCACCAGCGCGCGTAGGAGGAGCGTGTCTTCGGGGTTTTCCCCGCCGGCCTCGAGGGGTGGCGGCAAGCTCGCGTTCGGCAGCACGCCGACCCGCTCTCGCGGGGTCCGGAGCCGCCGTCGATTCCGTTTCATGGCATGGCCTCCCTGGTCCATTGTGGTCCGCCGCCCGCGCGTCCGGGCTCCAGCACGCGGTCGGCACAAACGCGGCAAGCCCCCGCCGATGCACCAGCTCGGCGAGGGCGATTCCGTGTCTTGCCTGTCTTTGGGAAAGATAACGTGAACGCCGGCCCCGCGGTAGACCCACGGCGCCGGCGTACGTTACGGGACCTCCCGCTCGAGGCGGTCCCGCAGGGTGAGGACCGAGAGGACGCGGAGCCGACGCGTGCGTTGCGGCGTGGAGACCGTCACCACGTCCCCGGCCCGTGCTCCGAGCAGCGCCTGCCCGATGGGGGAACCCAGCGACACCTGCCCCGCATCGATGTCGAGCAGCGCCCCGGTCATGAGGGTGTACGTCTCCTCCTGGCCACCTTCCACGTCCTGGACCACGACGGTGGAACCGAAGCCCGCGCCTTCCTCCGGGATCGCGACCTCGGGGACCTGGGACCAGCCGGCCGCCACCTGGCCTAGGAAGCTCACCGCCTGCTTCAGCCGCTCGGTCTCCGGGTCGTCCGTCCGGCCAGCGCCGTCTACGCCCCGACCCGCGGTGCGCTCCAGCAGCATCCGCGAAAGCCGTTCGAGCGCCTCCCCAACCTCCTCGCGCAACGTGGTCGCGGCCTGCGCCGTTTCCCCTCCATCCAGCATTGTCGGACCCTTTGCCATGCCACGGTCATCGCCCATGATCCCTCCTCGGCGCAAACACGAACGCCTCGCCTCGCACCCCGAGGCAAGGCGAGCGTCGATCTCCTTTACTATACAGTGCGCGATCCGGGCAATTCGTTACGCGGGCCGCCGAACGTAGCCGTGGTACTCCAGCGTCCGGGCCCCGGATGCCGGTGGGGTGCGGCCCATGGCGGACGGCACCAGCGTCGGCGCCGGAGCGCCCGCGAGCACCGCCTTGAATGCCTCGTGCACCGCGTCGCACGCGTCGGTTTTCAGGGACGTGCGCGGCAGGATCAGGAGGTCCGCCGGAGCGCTGTCGAAGAGTGCGGTCCAATCCCTCCCGGCGGCGCCAGCCTCCAGGAGCGCAATTTCCACCTCCGGCGCGCCGGCATGCGGTCCGACGTCCAGGGCGCCGTTCAACCACGCGGCCCAGCGGCCGGCGTCCGCTACGAGCGTGGACTCGAGCGCCTGCGGCGCCACCAGGATGAGCACGCGCCGGATCGGCGCGCGTACGGCGTCGCCCACGAAGAGCAAGGGAGCCGATACTCGCTCCAGCAGTGCCGGCGCGAGCGCCGTCGGGTCCCGGCCACTGCGGTCCCAGTCCCAGGCGAAGGGCAGGACCACGAGCACCGGCCGGAGCTGCGCCGCGTGCCGCACCAACGCGCCCGATGGGCCATCCAGATCGATCAACGGCGCCGTCGGGCGAACCATCCCCGGGATGAGCCGCAGCATCTGAGCCCGCGCCTCCCGGTCCGCCGCCAGGATCCGGGCATGCAGCTCCGTGAAGTCGGGGATTCCGTCCCCCCGACCCGCCCCGGACAGCCCCAGCACGTGGGCAACGCGCAAGCACCAGCCGTGTGCCAGCGACAACGAGCCCGCGAGCCGCACGGCCGGATCGGAGCGCGGCGCCAGATCCGTCAACACCAGGAGATTGCCCGTGCTCGCCCGCAACGATCCCTCCTGCCGATGGCCACCGACGGCCGCCGGGAGCGCTCGCCCGCCCCCGGCATCGACGCCGTCATCGTTCTGACCCGTATCCTCTATAGTGGCCTCCGCCCCGCGGGCGTTACGATCGGTCGGCGCGGCGCATCGAGGGCAGCCCGGAGACCGGCGCGGGAGAACCGGCGATTCAGCGGGACTCTGCGAAGCGGACAACCCGCTCCAGGAGCGCGGACACGGTCATCGGCCCGATGCCGCCAGGCACCGGAGCCAGGGCGCGGAGGTGGGCGATCCCGCCGGACACGTCGATGTCCCCACGGCCACCGGGGTTGTAGTAGCCGACGTCGATGGCGACGGCTCCTCGCGCCAGCCACTCCACGGGCACGATCCCCGGTCTACCCACGGCAACGACCACGAGCTCGGCGTCACGGACCCGGGTGGCCAGCTCCGGCACGTCGGGGCCCAGCACCGGCGCCATTCGCGCCCCCCGCCGCGCCAGCGCCTCCCGGAACATGACGGTGAAATCGCCTTCCTCCCCCACGACCAGGCCACGCAGCCCGTCGACCCGCACGCCGTAGCCGTCCAGCAGGAGGAGCGCCGCCTCGACGGTCAGGGGCGGATCATCGGCAGCGCCCGACAGATAGCGCCCCACGCTCGCCGGGCTCATCACGTCCAGGTCCAGCTCCGGGGGGATCGCGGCCGAGAACGCGGCGCCGTCCACCTGCGCCGGATACGGGATCTGCACGAACACGCCATCGAAACCGTCCGCGGCCAGCGCCTCCCGGAACGTACCCACCGCCTCGTCCGTTCCCACGTCCGCACCCATGACCTCGGCGACGACGTCGATCCCGACCTCCCGCGCCGCTCGAACCTTCGCCGGCAGGTACGGGACCCGGCCCTTCTCGTCCGCGAAGCCCACGATCAGCAGTCGCGGCGCATAGCCGCGCCGTGCCCGGACCGCTTCCGCTCGCCGCGCGATCCCGCTCGCCCGCGCCGCCGCCAGCGCCCGGCCATCCAGGATCCGGCAGTCTCCCGCTTCCATCACCCGTATCTTCCGATCCGCTCGTCGACCCGCGATCCCGCCCGTTGCCCCGCCCCGGGCCCCAGCCGGCAATCTAATACGGTGCGCGGCCCGGCGATGACTCGTGTACCACCGAATGGACACAACGACGGGGGGAACGCCCCCGGTTTCCTTGCATGTTCAGGTGGCTACCGCGCCGCTCGAATCCAGCAATGGCATACGTACGCGGTCCTCCCACAAGTGGGATCCCGGCGCCGCGTCCGCCCCGCGCCACCTCGCGGAAATCGCCACAACTAGTTGTCGTTATGGTATTTATACATAATTCTTGCGTTTTCCGCCGCGCGCGTGATATCGTTGACCGGTCTCTGATGTTTGTATGCAAACCGATCGCGAGCCACGGTCAGCGTGCCCAAACAGCGTGTCGCGGCTGCGTATGCACAGCTTCGTGAGCTGATCGTCACCGGGCGCCTGCCCCCGGGCGCGCGGTTGATCGAGACCGACCTCGCGAAGCGCCTCGGATTCAGCCGTACCCCGATCCGGGGTGCGCTCCGGATCCTGGCGCGGGAAGGGTACATAGCGGTCGAGGGTCGACACCGGCGTCGCCTGCGCGTAGCGCCCCTGACCCTCGAAGATGCCCGGGAGCTCTTCGAGCTGGTCGGCGCCATCGAAGGGCTCGGCGCGCGCAAGGCGGCCGCGCTGCCGGAGCGGAAACGCGCGAGGCTCGCCGCCGAGCTGCGCGGGTTCGACGAAGCGCTCCTCGAGGCCGCCGCCCGCGTCCCCGTCGACCCCGCGGAAATCTTCGAACTCTTTACCCGTTTCCACCTCAGATACATGGAAGCCGCCGCCGGCCCCAGGCTCCGCGCCCTGCATGACGCGATCAAGCCTCAGGCCGAGCGCTACAGGCGGTTGTACAGCACCGCGCCGGACGGCCGCGTCGCCGCGTCCGTCGCGGAGCACGCGAAGATCATTGACGCGATCGAGCGCGGCGATGGGGAGGCCGCGCGCGCCGCAGTGGAGGAGAACTGGCGCAACGCGGCGGAGCGTATCGCCAGTTCGATCCCGCGGGCCCAGGACGCCCCCGCGCTCGCGGTCACCCTCGAGTGACCCGACGCCCGGGGCTGCGGGCATTCATGGCGAACGGGGACGCGGATGCGCCCCCGAAATCCCCTGGTTGGCGCGAGCCAGGCGCCGTATCATCTCGTGGTTCCTGATCGGGAACTGGCCATTGCACCCGTGGGGCGGCGCCCGATCCCGGAAGCACGACCATGTCGGCGCCGGGCGACCTCGGGGAGCCCGGCGCAGGAGGGGCGGGGTCGACGCCCCGCCACCCTCGGCCGTTCCGCATGAGTCGCGGCCGCGACTCGTCGCGGCATGTCTTTACCTCGAATCCCTGGAGGAGGTTGGAGCATGGGTCATCGACACTGGCTCAGGGGCGCTCTCGGCACCCTGTGTGCCGCGGCGGTCCTGCTCGGGTTGGCTCCGGGCGCCACCGCGCAGGAAGGCACGATCCGCGGCGTCGTGGAGTCCGAGCGCACGCTGCGACCGCTGTCGGGCGCGTTCGTCGAACTCGTCGGGACGGGCCGCTCGATGGTCACGGACGCCAACGGACGCTTCATGTTCGTGGGCGTGACCGGCACGCAAGCCACCCTGCGGGTCTCGCTGCTCGGCTACCGCACGGTCGAAGCGCAGACCGTCCGGGTCGGCGACATGAACGTCGTCATCCGGCTCTCGGAAACGGCCATCGAGCTCGATCAGCTGGTCGTCACCGGGACGGCCGGCGGCACGCAGAAGCGCGCCATCGGCAACTCCGTCGCCCAGGTACGTGCTGCCGAAGCCGTGGAGCTCGCCCACGTCGCCAACGTACAGAGCCTGCTGAACGCCAGGGCTCCGGGCGTCATCATCACCCCCGGAACCGGCATGGTCGGCTCGGGCTCCCAGATCCGGATTCGCGGTTCGAACAGCTTCTCCCTCTCCAACCAGCCGCTCCTTTACGTCGACGGCGTTCGGGTCGACAACGCGCACGGCGTGGGCCCGGCGGTGCAGGCCTTCGGCTCCAGCGTCATCTCGCGCATCAACGACTTCAACCCGGACGACATCGAGAGCATCGAGGTCATCAAGGGTCCGGCCGCGGCCACGCTGTACGGGACCGAGGCGTCCAACGGCGTGATCCACATCATCACGAAGCGCGGGCGTGAGGGCCGGCCGGCGTGGAACGTGACCGTTCGCCAGGGCGCGAACTGGTTCATGAACTCCATCGACCGGACGCCGACCAACTACTGGAAGGACCCGAACACCGGGATCATCCATTCGCTCAACATGGCGAAGACCGAGAAGGAGCGCGGCACCCCGCTCTACCGCACGGGCCGCGTGCAGGGCTACTCCCTCAGTCTGAGCGGCGGCACCGCGGACGTCCGCTACTACCTGGCCGGCGACCTGGACAAGGAAGAAGGCGCCCAGTGGGACAACAGCCAGCGGCGCGGGAGCCTGCGGGCGAACCTCAACGTCATGGCCACGCAGAACCTCGAGATCGCGGCCAGCGTGGGCTACACCGGCGGCCGCACGTACCTGAGCTGCGAGGCCGGCTGCGGCGGCGTGACCTGGGCCTCGTACTTCTCCACGCCGGAGCGCAATCAGGGGAACATGAACCCGGATCCGCGCGGCGCCCGCAGCCAGCCGCCCGAGTACTACAACAAGGCCTTCACCGACTATCAGGACCTGGCCCGCTTCACCGGCAGCCTGCAGCTCAACCATCGGCCGTTCGAGTGGTTCCACCAGCGGCTGACGCTCGGCATCGACGACGTACGCGAGGACAACCAGAGCATTACGGAGAAGTCCGAACTGCTCCTGCTCTGGACCCCGACCGCCCGCGGTGGGAAGACCGTCGACCGCCGGGACATCATCTATCACACGATCGACTACAGCGGCACCTTCCAGTTCGCCATCAACCCGCAGCTCTCTTCGAACACCTCGATCGGCGCGCAGTACTATCGCCGGGCGGGCGAGTACGTCACGGCCGTCGGCAACGACTTCGCCACGCCGGGCCTGCGGGTGATCAACGCGGCCGCGGAAACGTTCGGCTACGAGACGTACTCGGAGAACGTCACCGTCGGCGTCTACGGGCAGCAGCAGTTCTCCTGGCAGGACCGGCTCTTCCTGACCGCCGCGGTGCGCGCGGATGACAACAGCGCGTTCGGTGAGGACTTCGACCTGGTCTGGTATCCGAAGGCCTCCTTCGCCTGGGTCATCAGCGAGGAGCCGTTCTGGAACATCCCGATGGTCAACGCGCTGCGCCTGCGCGCCGCGTACGGCGAGGCCGGTCAGCAGCCCGGCGCGTTCGACGCGCTGCGGACCTTCACGTCGGTGCCCGGCCCGAACGACGTCAGCACGGTCACGCCGGCCACGGTCGGCAACCCGTCGCTGGGTCCGGAGCGCAGCTCCGAGATCGAGCTCGGCTTCGAGGCCGGCCTGTTCGATGACCGCCTGGGGATCGACTTCACCTGGTACAACCAGACGACCCGGGACGCGATCCTGCTCCGTCCGAGCGCGCCGTCCACCGGCTTCCCCGGCTCGCGGTACATGAACATCGGCAAGGTCCGGAACCGCGGGTTCGAGGCGATGCTGAACGGCACGCTGCTCTCCACGCCCAAGTTCAAGTGGGACGCCACGTTCTCGATCGCCCAGAACGAGAACGAGATCCTGTTCATCAACGATGAGGAGGACCGGATCGTCGTGAGCGGCGACTTCGGCGTGGAGCACCGGGTCGGCTACCCGCTCGGCGCCTGGTTCCACCGCCGCGTCGTGAGCGCCGACTTCGATTCCGAGGGCAACGTGATCCTCTCGAGCATGATGTGCGATGACGGCCAGGGCGGCACCACGCCGTGCTACCAGGGCAACACGGTCGTCGCGCCAATGGTCTATCTCGGCCGTGGCGACCCGAAGTACGAGGGCTCGTTCTCCACGACGTTCACGATCGGTGAGCGGATCCGCATCTACGGGCTCATGGACTTCAAGACCGGGTTCAAGAAGTGGGATCACGTGACCCGCGTGCGGTGCTCGCTCTACACGGTTTGCCACGAGAACGTGGCGCCGCTCGAGTACGTGGACGAGAAGCCGGCCCAGCTCGCGGCCTACCAGACGGGAGGCGTATTCGGTGCGGAGTACATCCGGGATTCGAAGTTCCTGCGGCTCCGTGAGGTGTCCGTCTCGTACATGCTGCCGAACGAGATCGCTCAGCGCTTCGGCGCCTCGCGGGCGTCCGTGAACCTCGCGGCGCGGAACCTCCACACCTGGTCGCCGTGGACCGGGATGGATCCCGAGGCGCGCTTCCTGAGCGGCTCGCGCGGCGGGTTCGGGCCGCTCGAGCAGAACCATCTGCCGCAGCTGACCTCGTTCGTCACGACGATCAACCTCAGCTTCTAAGGGGCCGAGCGATGACGTTCAATGAAATCAGGCGCGCCCAGACCGGCCGCGGCACGTTCCCGGCGATTTGCAGGGGGGTCACCCGGGTGGTCCCCGCGCTCGCGCTCGCCGTGGCCCTCGGCGCTTGCGATGTTCTGGATGAAGCGCTCAACGTCGATGCGCCTCACCTGATCGATGCGTCGGACATGGAGCGGCCGGAGAACGCGAGGCTGCTCGTGACCGGCGCGATCGCGGACTTCGAGTGCGCGCTCGGCGCGTACATCGTGAACGGCGGGCTGCTGGGCAACGAGCTCCGTGACGCGTCCGTCACGGCCGCCCGGTTCCCGCTCGACCAGCGCACGATCACCGACACGTCGCCCTACGGCACGAACTCGTGCACGGGCAACCCGCCGGGGATCTACACGCCGCTCTCGACGGCGATCTGGACATCCAACAACGCGCTGAGTAAGCTGAAGGAGTGGACGGACGCCCAGGTCCAGAACCGGATGGACCTGATCGCCCAGGCGGCGGCGTACTCCGGCTACAGCCACATCCTCATGGGTGAGGGCTTCTGCTCGGCCGTGATCGAGCCGAACGGCCCGGAGGTCACGCCGCAGCAGGTGTTCCAGGTCGCGGTCGCGCGCTTCGATGAGGCGATCGCCGCGGCCCGGACGGCGGGCAACAAGGACATGGAGAACCTGGCGCTGCTCGGCCGCGCCCGCGCCAAGCTCAACCTCGGGGACCTGGCCGGCGCCGCGGCGGATGCGCGGGCCCTGCTCGCTTCCGACCCGCAGTACACGAAGGTCGCCACGGCATCCACCACGGATGCCCGGCGCTACAACCGTATCGGCGACGAGTTCTTCGGCGGCCGGATCACCGTCGACCCGTCCTACTACGACCTCACGGTCGATGGCGTGCCCGACCCGCGTGTCCGCGTGATCAACACGGAGACGAACGGGCACGACGGCGCCACGAAGGTCCACATCGTGGCCAAGTTCGGTGAGACCCGGTCGGCCGCCATGCGCGAGCTGCCGGTGCCCGTCGCGAGCTGGCGCGAGGCGCACCTGATCATCGCGGAGGCCGAGGGCGGCCAGGAGGCGGTCAACCGGATCAACATCCTGCGGGATTACTGGGGGCTGCCGCACTTCTCGAGCGACGACCCGAACGAGATCCGGGCCCAGATCATCGAGGAGCGCAGGCGGGAGCTGTACCTCGAGGGTCATCACCTGAATGACCTGCGCCGCTTCAACATCCCGAACACGCCGCCTCCGGGCACGGCTTACCGACAGGGCGGCGTCTACGGCGATGTGCGGTGCTTCCCGCTGCCCCTGGTCGAGAAGAGCAACAACCCGTCCTTCAAGTGAAGCAGCAGGGCGGCGTCGGTCCGGTGATCGGGCCGGCGCCGTCCGGCATTCTGGCGCCGTGAGGCGGGGCCGGTCATGGCCCCGCCACGGCCGCCCGGCTGGCTCCGAAACCTCTCCAGGCGGGAGGACGCCATGAGAGAGCTCCGCACACCCCACGCCCGGTGCCACGGACTCGACCGGCCCGGCCGGATCCGCATCCGTCACGCGACGAACGCCGCCCTCGCCGTCGTCGCCTTCGCGACCCTCGTCTTTGCGGCTGCCTGCGCCAGCTCCGGCCATTCACGGCCGCGTACCTCGAACAACGTGATCACCCGCGAGGAGCTCAGCGCCCTCGAGGTCACGACCGCATACGAAGCCGTGGAGCGGCTCCGCCCCCATTTCCTGCGCGGCCGCGGCCCGACCTCGATCCGCAACACCCAGGTCACGCTCCCCGTGGTCTACGTGGGCGGCGTCCGTGCCGGGGGCCCGGAGGCGCTCTACCGGGTCCTCCTCACGCAGGTCTACGAGATCCGTTTCCTCAACGCCGCCGACGCCACCACGCGCTTCGGCACCGACCACGCCGGCGGGGCGATCCTCGTGACCCTGATGTGAGGCGCGGCGCCCACAGGAGCGGAGTCGCGACCGTGGAGGCCCCGCCCGCTGCTGGCCGGGGCCCTCGCCACGGCCCCGGACAGCTCGTGTGCTTCCCGGAGGGAATAACGAAGGAGCGACAGTCGTCCCGTGGACGAGTGTGCGGAGCGTGACTGCCCGCGTCCTCGTGGCGCGGTAAACCGCAAGACCCCTCCGCCGGACCGACCGCCTCCTTGTGTCAATGCCAGGCCGTCCGTAGCCGTCCGTCGGGCGGCGCCACCCTCCGGTTTACCGGGCAATCCGGTGAGATCGAAGCGGGGGTTGGGGGGCCGGGCGATCGCGGTCGGGTCGTCACCCGGCCGGGCAGGTCACTCGGGGCGCGTCCCGCGACCACCCCGGAACTCCCTCCACCGGGGGCTCGTCGCGGCGACGCCGCAGCGTCGCCTCAACCGGCGGGGACCTCCTCCCGCGGCTCCTCCCTTTCACCGCCCTCCGTCCCGAGCACGTCCATGATGATCGCCTGCTCGATGTAACCGCGCTGACCGGACTTCGCCGGCACGCGAACCACCAGGTGCACCTCTCCCGCCGTCGGAATCTGAACCGTCACCCGTGGATCAACGGTCGGGATGTCGAGCCCGCGCTGCCGGCTCAGCTGCTCCATGTACTGGCGCACGTCGTCCAGGTAGGGCGCACAATGCCGCCGCGCGGACTCCAGCAGCGCCTTGCGCGCCGATTGCCAGTCGTCTTCGCGCTTGAACGGCACCGTGAAGACGTGGAGGATGTAGTCGTCCGTGTAGCTCTCGTTGATGATCGGCTCGGACAGGAAGACCGCGTTCGGGATGACGATCATCCGACCGGTCCGCTGGTGCGTCAGCTTCCCCGGCCCCACCTCCAGGATCGTCGTGGCGAGGAGATTCTGGTCGATCACGTCGCCCCGGAGGTCCTTGATCTGGATCCGGTCGCCGATGTTGAACGGGCGCGTGACCACCTTCATGATCGCGCCCGTGACGCAGAGGATCAGCTCCTTCGTGGCGACCACGAACGCGACCGCGACCGCGACGATCGACAGCGCGATCGCCCGCAGCTCCTCGCCCCAGATCATGACCAGGCCGAGGAACAGGAGCAGCACGAGGCCGTTCCGCGAGCTCACGAGCCACCGACGCCGCAGGTCCGCAGACTGGACGTTCCGGCGGATGTAGCCGGAGACGAGCCGGTGGACCAGGAACGTCGCGATCACCAGGACCGCCGTGCTGAGCAGCAGCCGCGGGAGCGTGCCCGAGGCCGAGAAGACAGCCGGCATTATCCAGTATCCCGTACGGTTGGGTCCTTCGGGTCGGGTTGCAGCACTTCCCTTGCGCGAGAGCGAACGGGCCCGCGGGGCTCCGGCTTCCGAGCCACGACACCACCGGAAGCAACAGGGGAACCGCGGATCCGCGCGGCGGGGAATCTAGCGGGGCGATGGTGGAAGTGGAACGGGGCCGAGGTCACGCACTGCTCCCACTCCCCGCCAACGCCGTCGCGCCGGCGGCAACGGGTCGCGGCCGCGACGGCTGGAGCGCCCTCAGCCCGTTCATGATGACCAGCAGGCTCGCCCCCATGTCCGCGAGCACGGCCATCCAGAGCGTCGCCACGCCAGTCACGGCGAGAAGCACGAAGGCCGCCTTGACCGCCAGTGAGAAGCCGATGTTCACGCGGATGATCCGCTCCGCCTTGCGCGCGAGGCCGATCGCCACCGGCAGCTTTGAAAGGTCGTCGGCCATGAGCGCGATGTCCGCGGTCTCGAGAGCGACGTCGGTGCCCACCGTACCCATGGCGACGCCCACATCGGCCGCGGCCAGCGCCGGCGCGTCGTTCACGCCGTCCCCCACCATGAGCACGCGCTCGTAACGGGCGCGGAGATCGCGCACCGCCGCAACCTTGTCTTCGGGGAGCAACGCGGCCCTGACCTCGTCGACACCGACACCCGGCCCGCCCAGCGAAGCGGCCACGGTTCTGGCAGTCCCGGAGTTGTCACCGGTCAGCATCACGATCTTCTCGATGCCGGCCGCGCGGAGATCATGCAGCGCCTCGGCCGCCCCAGGCCGGACACGGTCCGCGATGGCGATCACGCCGTGCAGACGCAGCGGGTGATCCTCATGGCCGGTGCGTCCCTGATCGTCGGTGGGCCGCGTCGCCACGAGCACCGCGGTCCTGCCTTCGGCCTCGTAGCGGGCGAGCACGTGCTTCACCTCATCCAGCGGCACCGCCAGCGCCTCGAAGAGCCGTTCGCTCCCGACGAAGACCTCTTCCTCGCCCACCCGCGCGCGAAGCCCCCTCCCCGGAATCGCCGACGTCTCCGCAACCGGCTGGATGGCGAGCCCCTCTTCCTCCGCGCGCCGCAGGATCGCCCGGGCCAGCGGGTGCCCGCTCCGCGCCTCGGCCGCGGCGGCGAGGGCGAGGACATCGCCAGGGGTGGCGCCATCCAGTGCGAGCACATCGACCACCTCGGGTCTCCCCTCGGTGAGGGTGCCGGTCTTGTCGATCGCGACCACGCGCGCCCGGCCAGCGTCCTCGAGATGGAGTCCCCCCTTGATCAGGATCCCCTCGCGCGCCGCGCCGGCGAGGGCGCTCACGATCGTGACGGGCGTGGAGATCACGAGCGCGCACGGACACGCGACGACGAGCATCACCAGCGCGCGGTAGAACCAATCGCCCCAGCCGCCGAAGCCCAGGAGCGGCGGCAGCACGCCGAGCGCCGCCGCTGTCGCGACCACGGCCGGCGTGTAGCGCCGCGCGAACCGGTCCACGAAGGTCTGGCTCGGCGCACGGCTCGCCTGCGCCTCTTCCACCGAATGGATGATGCGGGCGAGCGTGGTGTCGGATGCCGCCCTGGTAGACCGGACTTCGAGCGCGCCTTCGCCGTTCAACGTTCCGGCGAAGACCTCCGAGCCCGGCGCCTTCTCGACCGGCATCGACTCACCCGTGATCGGCGCCTGGTTCACGCTGGAGGTGCCGGCGAGCACGACGCCGTCCACGGGGATCTTCTCGCCGGGGCGGACGACGATCGTCTCTCCGATCGCCACGCGCTCGACGGGGACGCGGACCTCGCGGCCGTCCCGCAGCACCGTGGCCTCGGTCGGCGAGAGCCCCATCAGCGCGCGGATCGCGTTCCGCGCCCGGTCCATGGAGAGGCCTTCCAGGAGCTGCGCCACCGCGTACAGGAACATGACCGAGCCGGCCTCTTCGTACTCGCCGATCAACAGCGCGCCGACGGCGGCGATCGACATGAGGAAGTTCATGTCGAGGGCGCGCTGCATGGCGGCGCGGATGCCGCGCGGGAAGACGTACCGCCCACCCGCGACGACCGCGCCCACTGCGGCTGCGGCGGCCAGCGCCTCGATCCCGAGCGCGTATTCCGCCACGAGGGAGAGCGCCCAGAGCAGCCCCGCGAGCACGACGAGGGCGACCTGCGCGCGCCTGCCCGACCACGCGGCACTCCTCCGCTCCTCGGCGACGCGCCGGGCCCGTGTCCCGAACGGGGCAATGTCATCTCCCGCCGGCGTCTCGTCTTCCACCCGGTAGCCGACGCGCGTGATCGCGCTGACCAGATCCCCCCGCGTCAGCTTGCCCTCCACGTACCCGACGGTAACCCGTTCCCCGACCACGTCGACCCGCACGTCCTGGACGCCGTCGAGCTGGCGGAGCGCCCTCTCCACGCTCTCCGCGCAGCTCGAGCAATCCATTCCGCCGACCCGGAGGGTGCATACGGTGCGGCCCGGCGCCTCAGCCTGAAGCGAGAAGCCTGGCATCATCGGTGTGTGACTCGTTCCGCGGCCGTGCGTCACGCTCGCTACCCCCAAAGCCCGAACCCCCCCAGGTCTCACGGGACCGGGCGGGGTTCGGTTCGGAAAGATGGGCCTGGGTGGAGTTGAACCACCGACCTCACGCTTATCAGGCGTGCGCTCTAACCACCTGAGCTACAGGCGCCGGTCTGTCTCCGAGCAGTAGAGATTTAACCCCTCGGAGCCTTTTGATCAACCGCCCGGGGCAACTCCGCCGGGGCCGCCCCGGGGACGGGGCGAGCGCCGCGTGCCGGCAACGGTCCCGCGAGCCCGATCGGCGCGCCGCGGTCCGGACGCGGCTCAGCGCCCGTCATCCCCCGCCCGCGTGGACGGAATGCTGACCCGGATCACTCCCCGGAAATCCCCGGGCGCATACCCGGTGGCCTGGTCATCGGGGTACCGTTCGGCGAGAACCTGCTGGACAGAGGGGTCGAGCGCCTCCCGCGGGCCGTGGCAGCGTGTGCAGAGTTCGGCCACCAGGATCGGCTTGTAGTAGCGCCAGCCGGCGTCCGTGCGCTGGAGGTGGTGTGGCGGGAGGGGACGCCCCGCCTCGAGTTCCGCGGCGAAATGGGAGAGCGCCTCCTTCTCCAGCTCATCCGGAGCGTTCTTCGGGTTCCGGATCCGGGTGGACGTCCGCTTGAGCTCGAGCCCGCCCCCGAGACTGTCCTCGACCATTTCCGTGAGCGGAAGCGCCTCCTCCGAGCAGAACGTGATCGCGTAGGCAGGGCCCTGCTCCTGCATAGCCGTCTGCACCCGGGTCATGAGCGCGGACGCCAGCGCCCCGGCCGCAGACTCCCCGATCGCCGCAGCCTTCTCGGCCGTGATCGCATCCGTTGCGGTTTGCGTTGCGACGTCATCCGCGCCGCCTCCCGGGCGCTCCCCGCACGCCGCCAGCAGGGCAACCGCCAGTGCAACCCCGATCCCGCGCATTCTCGCCTCCAGACGACTGTACCGTATCCGCCGGACACTGAACCGATTGGACGTGATTCGTGCCCGAAAATTAGCATGCTCGCCCGCCTGCGGGTAGCGCCGGGATCTTGTCCGACTGGGCGACGTCGTTCACTCCCTCCCGCGCGTTCCCTCACCCTCCTGCGCGGGGACGAACCGGATTTTCAGCGCACGAGTCGATTTGTATGCCCCCTACACCGCGGGGACGAACCCGGCGGTCGGCACGGCCGGCATTGGCGATCGTCTCGCACCCACCTGCGCGTGGGCGCCCCGATTCAGCCTTGAAAGGCGCAGCGAGCACCGGGCCCACGCCCTTCCGCGGGCGGTGCACCCGCGCACGGGAAACCACAGGCTCCTGCCGCCAGCTCGCACCCTCCCCCGCGCGTGCGTCCGCCTGCGGCGCTCCCGCGGCGCGTTCGAGCTACCGCGGGCCCGGGTGCCTCGCCGGCCCACCCCGTGCCGCCCGACCATCTGCCTCCCCATTCGGCGAACCTCCGCTCCCGACCTGCCCCTCACCACACCTTCACCCTTCCCTCCGCGGCGAAGCGCGGGCCTCGCTCTTGAACCGGTTCACGAACAGCCGCCGCGAGCACACCGCGTCGGGAATGTTGGCGGCTCACACCCGATCCTGGGGCGGGGTGCCCGCCAGGCACCACAGCCGGTCCGCCGCGGCACGCAGCCCGCGCGCGTACTCGAGAAGATCCTCGTCGCCCGTGAGCTCCAACCGCTTGGCGGCCATGGCGATCAGCCCCGCCTCGTCCGCGAGATAGTCGACGAGTTGACGGCCCGTCGCCGATTCCCGGAGCCACCGGGAGACCGTCTCTTCCGGCGTCTCGCGCCACGATCGCTTCTCAACGAGGAGCGTGGCGAGGATACGAACGAGGAGCGGGCTTTCGCAGGTCACGGAAACCGGATCGGGCTGATGAACGTGGTTCGTCGCGAGTGCTGCGCCAGACGACGTCGCCTGACTCCTCCGGCGCTGTACGATCGTAGCGCAGGGGCGCGTCCGCCATCGGATCGGCCACGGGAACCGCCGTGCCTCGACGCTTTCAACGCTTTCTTCCGTCGGTCGATAGTGAGTCACGGAGCTCCCCCGCGGATCGCAGGAACACCATAATGGGATCGGCTGACATTAAGCGCGAATGCGCCGACCGCGAGAATGCCCGGCACTGTGCCCCAAACCTTCCCACCCCTTCGGGGTACTGGCCCCCGGGATCGTCGCGTCCGGGACGCCCGGACGCTCACGGTACTCTCCCACGAGCCGGGCGAGTGCGCGCGGTTACGCGCCCTCCACGACTCCGTGGCGACGCTGTTCCCCGCCGCGCACCGCCCCCGAACGCTCGCTGGGGTCCGTCGTTCGTGATCACGGTCACCGGGCTGGAAGGGCTCCATGACACGCCGGGCCTCCACTCGCAGCGGATCGCATGATCCGGCCGGAACTCGCAGTCGGGTTCGTGGACGTGCCGTCGCGCCGGGCGTCCGCCTCGTGCGGATCCTACACCCCTGCGCACACGCGCGACCGTCCGGCCATCACCCGTAGGGCGCCCTGCATCCCTGCGGCGGGCGGCCCCCCGCCCCTCGGCCGATCCGAACCGGTCCCACACTCTGGGAGATGCGTCGATGCAGCTTACTGGAGGAGTGATGATGACAGGACCGATTTCCCAGTTCCTGACGCGGCATTTCAGGCACTTCAACGCGGCCACGCTCGTCGAGGCCGCCGAGGCCTGGCGCAGGCACCTGGATGAGGGCGGCAAGATGCTCGTCAGCATGGCCGGCGCCATGAGCACCGCCGAGCTCGGTATCTCCCTCGCCGAAATGATCCGCCAGGACAAGGTTCACGCCATCTCCTGCACCGGCGCGAACCTCGAGGAGGACATCTTCAACCTCGTGGCCCACGACCATTACGAGCGCATCCCGGACTGGCGGGAGCTCACGGCGCAGGACGAGGCCGCGATCCGCGCCCGGAGACTGAGCCGCGTCACGGACACGTGCATCCCGGAGCTGGAGGCCATGCGCCTCATCGAGGAGGTCCTCCTCCAGGACTGGATCGAGGCCGATCGCAACGGCGAGCGCTACTTCCCGCACGAGTTCATATACCGGATGCTGCGCCGCGGCGCCCTCGAGGCCCACTACCAGATCGACCCCGGGGACTCCTGGGTCCTCGCCGCCGCGGAGCGGAATCTGCCCATCTTCGTGCCGGGTTGGGAGGACTCGACCCTCGGCAACGTCTACGCGAGCCTCGTCATCGACGGCGAGATCCGGAACGCCCACACCGTGCGCACCGGGGTCGAGTACATGGTCGCGCTGGCCGACTGGTACACGCGCAGGTCCGCCGAGGGCTCCATCGGTTTCTTCCAGATCGGCGGCGGGATCGCCGGCGACTTCGCCATCTGCGTGGTCCCCATGCTGGAGCAGGACCTCCGGCGCAAAGACGTTCCGTACTGGGGCTACTTCTGCCAGATCTCCGATTCCACCACCAGCTACGGCTCCTACTCGGGGGCGGTGCCCAACGAGAAGATCAGTTGGGGCAAGCTGTCGGTGGACACGCCGCGCTTCATGATCGAGTCCGACGCCACGATCGTCGCGCCGCTGATCTTCGCGTACGTGCTGGGCTGGTGACGAGAAACGGGCGTGGGCGGGCCGGTTCGGTCCGCCCACGTTCGCACGGGGAGCTCGCGGATCCGTTGCACCCGGCTCCGGCCGCGGGCTCGGGTCATCCGGGCCCCGCGTCGGCGGCTGCGACCGATGGGGTTGTCGCAGCGCGCGTCGTTTCCGGGGCGACGTCGCGTGAGCCGCGATCCCGGCCTTCCTCCGGGTCCGCCGTGCCCGTCCCGGTGCCACGCGACGCCTCCACGTACGCTCCCGCGCCGTCCGCGCCCGCTTGAGCGCCGCATCGGAACCGATGACCGGATCGCCACGCCGCCGCGCTGCCGGAGGCGGCCGGCCCGGGCCTCACGGCTCCTGCCGCTCGATCCTGGTCTCGGAGGCGACGACGGGCACCACACCCTCCACGGGCCGGACCTCCGGTTCGGTCCCGGCCAGCACCCGCGCCGCCAGTTCGCCCTCCGTGCGCGCCACGAAGGCCGCCGCCGACAGGTCCCCGGTCACGTTCACCGCCGTGCGCATCATGTCCAGGATCCGGTCCACGCCCAGGATCAACGCGATCCCGGCCGCCGCATGGCCGGCCAGCCCCACCGACTGGAGCACCATCACCAGCGTGATGATCCCTGCGCTGGGCACGCCGGCGGCGCCGATCGAGGCGAGGGTCGCGGTCAACACGATCGTGAGCAACTCGGCGATCCCGAGGTCCACCCCGTAGACCTGGGCGATGAACACCGTGGCCACGCCCTGGTAGAGCGCCGTGCCGTCCATGTTCACCGTCGCGCCGAGCGGCAGCACGAAGGACGCCACCCCGGGCGAGACCCCCAGCTCCTTCTCCGCCGTCTCGATCGTGACCGGCAGCGTCGCGTTCGACGACGACGTCGAGAACGCGATCATCATGACCTTCCGGATCCGCCGGAAGAAGTCCAGCGGATTCATGCGCGCCACGATCGTGACGGCGGATCCGTAAACGAGCGTCAAATGGAGGACGAGGCCGGCCACTACCACGCCGGCGTAGACGGCGAGGCTGCCGAGAATGTCGAGTCCGAACCGGCTGGTCACCGACGTGATCAGCGCGAACACGGCGTACGGCGCGAGCGCCATGATCCACTCGATCAGGACCATGCACGCGTCGTTGATCGCCTCGAAGAAGCGCACGAACACCTCGCGCCGCTCCGGAGCCAGCAGCGTGACGGCGGCCCCGAAGATCACGACGAAGATGATGAGCGGCAGGAGGTTGCCCTGGGCGGCCGCGGCGATCGGGTTGTTCGGGATCATGTCGAGCAGGACTTGCCAGACGTCCGGCCGGTCCGCCGCCAGCGCCACCCGCCGCCCCGCCTCCGCGGCGAACTCCTCGGCCAGCGCATCCCGCGACTCCGGACTGATCCGGCTCCCGGGTTTCACCGCCACCGCGAGGATGAGCCCGATCGTGATCGCGAGCGCCGTCGTCACCAGGTAGTAGCCGACCGTCTTCCCGCCGATCCGGCCGAGCTTCCGCACATCCCCGAGCGCGGTCACGCCCATCATCAGCGAGGCGACCACGAGCGGGATCACGATCATCGTGATCGCCCGGATGAAGAGACTGCCAACGAAGTCCAGGGGCGGCCGGATCACCTCCACCCAGAAGGGCGCGCCGGCCAGCCCGGTCACGTTGACCACCACCCCGACCACCACCCCGAGGATCAAGCCGATGAAGATCTTCGTGTAGAGTTGCATGCGTCCGACCTCAGACCAGGCCCGTCCGGCGCGCCCGTCCGCGCCGCGGGCATCGGTTTCACGCCCGTCCCTCGATCACCCTTCGGAGGCGGTCCCCATGGCCGCCTTGCGGTCGTAGACCGGGAACTTCCCGGCCTTGTAGTCCGCCCAGTAGGAGTCCAGCATCCGCTTGACCTTTCCGCTCAAAAGGTACACGCCGACGAGGTTCGGGAACGCCATCCCCAGGATCATGAGGTCCCCGAACTCCAGCACGTTCGTGGCCGTCAGCACGGAGCCGAGGAACACGAACGCCAGGAACAGGATCTTGTACGGCAGCGAGGCCCGCACGCCGAACAGCCAGACCGCGCACCGCTCCCCGTAGTACGACCACGAGATCATCGTGGAGTACGCGAACAGGAATACCGCGAGCGACAGGACGTGCGGGAAGTACGGCAGGTGCTCGCCGAACGCCCGCGAGGTCAGCGCCGCGCCCTGGTTGCCCACGATCAATGTCTCGTAGGCCGGGTTCGCGTACGCGCCGCTGAACACGATCACCAGCGCCGTCATGGTGCAGATCAGCACCGTGTCGATGAACGGCTCCAGCAGCGCGACGATGCCTTCCCGGATCGGGTATTCGGTTCGCGCGGCAGAGTGCGCGATCGCGGCCGAGCCCGCGCCCGCCTCGTTCGAGAACGCCGCCCGCTGGAAACCGACCACCAGGACGCCGATGAATCCGCCGTAGGCGGCTTCGGGCCTGAACGCATGCCGGACGATCGCCGCGAGCGCATGCGGCACGTTCGCGGCGTTCATCACGATGACGGTCAGCGCGCCCAGCACGTAGATGACGGCCATCAACGGAACGATCTTGTCCGCCACGTTCGCGATGCGCCGGATCCCGCCGATGATCACGACCCCCACGAGGGCCGTCATGAGGAGGCCGTAGATCCACCCGTTCCCCACCAGCGCAGGCACCGTCTCCTGGAGCGCGTTCAGCGACTGGTTGACCTGGAAGCTGTTCCCGCCAGCCAGCGACCCGCCGATGCAGAGGATCGCGAACGCCACCGCGAGCACCCGGCCGAGGCGTGGCACGCCCCGCTCCGAGAGCCCCCGGGAGAGGTACTGCATGGGCCCGCCGAGCACGCTTCCGTCCGGCCCCACATCCCGGTAGGCCTGGGCCAGGGTGCATTCGGAGAATTTCGTGGTCATGCCGAGCAGCCCGGCCACGATCAGCCAGAACGTCGCGCCGGGCCCGCCGATGCTGATCGCGATCGCTACGCCCGCGATGTTGCCGAGCCCCACCGTGGCCGAGAGCGCCGTGCTCAGCGCCTGGAAATGCGAGACCTCGCCGGGCTCGTCCGGATTCGTGTACCGCCCCCGGGTGATCGCGATGGCATGACGGAACGCCCGCAGGTTGATGAAGCCCATCCGGAGCGTCAGGAAGACCGCCGCGAGCGCCAGCCACGCCACGACCAGGGGGAGCCTGGCGTCCGGGTACCACCACAGCAGGTCGGCGAAGAACACCGAGCTTATCACGCCATTCACCCGGCCCATGGCCTCATCCAGCTTCGCCTGCCACCCGGGCAGCTCGCCGGACGCCGCCTCTGCCTCCTGGCTCTCCCGGACCGGCCCGTCGGCGTTCCGGGACACGGCCCCCGCGCCCGGCAGCGGGACGGATGCCCCGGTCGCGACGGCAGGAGCCCGCGCCCTGGCGGCGGCCGCGACGTGCCCGCTGGGGCTCGCGTCGAGCCGGCTACAGCTCGGGAGCGCGGTCGCAATGAACAGCGCCCCGTAGACGATGAAGCGCACGATCCCTCCCCTGCACGCGTCCGTGTATCGCAGTGCGCCTCTCCCCTCCGCCCGGCCCACAGCCGCACGACTCGCCCGCGGATGCAGGCAAGGAGGCGCATGCGGTTCCAGCTTCGGCTCACGCCGCGATCGATGGATTACGCGTGACTGGGAGGTGGAATGCAGGTCGTCCGTGCGGAGAGCGCGCCGGCCCGTACGGCGACGAACTCGGCGATGAAGTCCAGGTGGGATGCGGTCGCGGCCCGGGCACGGGTCGCGGTTAGCGCAGGCGCCGCCACCGGCGTCAGCGCCCGGCGACCCTGACCGCCACCGTGCCTCCATGGCCCCCAATTGCTCCTGCCGGGCAGCTCGAGCGTCACCGGCCCCGACTGGAGCACGGCGCGGGCCACCGTGCGGGCCGCCCCGACGATGTCGTCGGTTGCCACTCCGCCCCCGACGGTCACGCCAGGGGCCGCAACGAATTCTTGGATGGACCGTGAGAACGGCTCGACCGGCCGGCCGACAGAGAGCGCCGCCGCTACACCGAGCAGGAGCAGCGCCGAATGGAGGAACGCACGCAACGTCGGCCTCGGCTCCGGGAGATGACAGGGATGAACCGGAACGACGGAAATGGAAAAAGCCGGGAGCCGTGCCCCGGCACGACTCCCAGCGAGTGGGCCTGGGTGGAGTTGAACCACCGACCTCACGCTTATCAGGCGTGCGCTCTAACCACCTGAGCTACAGGCCCCTGAATTGGCGTTGACATGTAAATTTAATGCTTTCTCGTCCGCGAATCAAGCGGTGGGCTGCGGGACCGGGGTGGCCACGCCCGACCCATGGTACCCGTTCGCGATGGCCCGGTTCGGCTCCCTGCCCCTCGGGCCGCTCGCCACGGCCGGTTGCGGTCCATCGCCCCCTGCCGCCGAAATGTCGCCGGCCCGCCTGCCGGGGCAAACGGGCCGGCTCGTCCGGTTCGGGTCAACGATCCAGCTCGGGTACTCCGGCGGTCCTGACCGGCTCCGGCTCCTGCGCCTGCACGGCGAGCGCCTTCCAGTGCCGGATCTCGCCCGCGAAGAGCGCGGCGAGCTCCCCGAGATCGACCGTGGGACCGGTCCCCTCTTCGGGCAGATTCGCCTCCACCCGGGCGAGGCTCACCCGCGCCTTCTCGTACTCGGGATTCGCCTCCAGCGCCGCCCGGAACGCCTCGGCCGCCTCGAAGCCATGACCACTCCGCTCCAGCGCCACGCCGAGGTTGTTCTGGAACACCGCCACATCCGGCCGCAGCTCCGTGGCCCGCGCCAGCGACGGCAACGCCTCCTCGTAGCGCCCCTGCCGGATCATGAGCAGCCCCAGGTTGTTCATGGTCCAGACGTCACGCTCGTCCAGCACCAGCGCCTGGCGGTACGCCTCTACCGCGGCCTCGGTCATGCCCAGGTCCGATCGCGCGTTCCCCAGCACCCGCCAGCCCTCGCCCAGCCCGGGCTCCAGCGCCACGACCTGCTCGGCGTACTCCAGGGCGTCGGACGCCTTGCGCTGCTCCAGCAGCACCCGCGCCAGGTTGATCAGCGCCTTCACGTGCTTCGGATCCACCTCCAGCGTCCGCTTCAGCGCCGCCTCGGCCCGCGGATGGTCCCCGGCGCGCCATGCCGAGATCCCGAGCATGTAGTGCCCCCACGGGTTCTCCGGCCGCCGCGCGGCGTACGCCTCGAACAACGCCGCCGCCTCGTCGTAGTCCCCTGCCCGGAACACCCGCTCCGCGTCCGAGAACAACACCTTCACCCCGGGCGACGTCACCGTACGCCCGCCACCGGCACTGTCCGGCTTCCCCGGCACCGCAGCCGGCTCCGCGGAGACCACCGCCACCCCGCTCCCCCCCGAGTCCGGCGCCGGCACCGGCTGCCCGACCCCGACCGTCCCGGTCCGCCGGCCGATCCCCCCGACCCCGTCGCTGCCGGGCCGCGCCGTCTGCCGCACGCTCTCGATCCGCGCCCGGTCCTTCGGCTGCACCTCGCACGCCACGAGTCCGGCCACCGCCAGCCCGACCACCACGACCAGCGTCCGCCGCGACGCCGGCCCGCTCATCCCGTGCATGCCACTCGTCCGCATCATTGCTCTCCTCCTGTGGTTGCGCGCCGCAAACCGGCGCTGGTGACTCCTGCGTCGCCCCGGGAGGAAGGCAAGCCCGCGGCCGAATGGCACGAGGGACCGGGCCGTGACCACTATGTGCCTATTTTGCACCAACTTATATGACCGCCTGCAGCACCGTTCGAAGGCCGCTTTTTCCCTGATCGTGGACGATTGGACACGGCCGGGACCGCCCCGTTGTGTCCGGATGGACACGTCGCCGGGCGCTCCCCGGGCGGCGCCCCGGCCGTGACGGAATGCCGTCGGACGGGAGGGCACGGAGGTCGACGGCTCGTCGACAGCCGATCGTCGGGCCGGGAAGAAGCGGACATGCCCCGGCGGGGTGCGCGGCGAAAAGGCCACCCCGGGCGAGCCCCCCGGCTCCAGCCCACTTCCCAGCGACTCCGGGCGGCACGCATGGACGAGCCAGCGCACCCCGGGCGCTCCGCCGAATGGACGGTCGACGCTCGGCACCCTCTTCACCCCATATCGCTCCATGACGACGACGTGGAGCGCATCCCGCGGCGACGGATGGTCGCTTCCCGGCAGGCCCACCTTCGCCCTCTCCACATCCGCCTGGTCGACCGACAAGGCCTCGTCCACCACTCCGGGCATCGGACACGAAGCCCTCCTCATACGCTCTTCCAGGCGCGCACGTGAGATCCGTCGACCCACCGGCCGTCCATGCACACGTCGTGCGAATCGCCACGATCCTCGGAGCGGCGCCATGGCACCCGACCTCCCGCGCCCGTACAGCATCCTTCCGGCGATGGACGACCCGTGCGGCAGCAGGCCACCGTCCCACTCGCCCATCACCCATCGACCACCTCTCCCCCGGGTCCCTATCGCCCTCCGGCTTGCGAAACAGTCCGCGAAATGGTATCGGTCACACCCACCGAGCACCATCAGGCTGACATTTCGAACCCCAGTCCGGAGAGCCAGCCCATGGCCAGTCCGTACGCTCGCAGATTGCTGGTCCTGTCGGCGGTCGCGTTCGGTCTCGTCGCGGCGCCCGCGCCCGCGGACGCGCAGTCCCGGAACCTCGACCGCCTGCTCGAGGAGATCACGGCGGAGGTCGAGGCGAACCGCAAGCTGACCCAGGTGATCGTGGACAAGGTCTTCAGCTTCGCGGAGCTCGGGTTCCACGAGGTGGAGACGTCCCGCTACCTGGTGGACCTCCTCCGCCGGAACGGCTTCGAAGTGCGGGAAGGGATCTCCGGGATCCCGACCGCGTGGTGGGCCAAGTGGGGCTCCGGCAAGCCGGTGATCGCATTCGGGAGCGACATCGACGGGATCCCGAAGGCCAGCCAGAAGCCCGGCGTGGCGTACCACGACCCCATCGTGGAGGGCGCGCCCGGCCACGGCGAGGGCCACAACTCGGGGCAGGCCGTGAACATCACCGCGGCCCTCGCCCTCAAGAAGATCATGGAGCGGGAGAAGATCCCGGGCACGATCGTGCTCTGGCCCGGCGTGGCCGAGGAGCTGATCGCCGCGAAGGCGTGGTTCGTCCGGGATGGCTGGTTCGACGACGTCGACGCCGTCTTCTTCACCCACGTGGGGAGCAATCTCGGCGTCTCCTGGGGCCAGGCGTCCGGCACCGGTCTCGTTTCCGTCGAGTTCATCTTCGAGGGGGAGGCCGCCCACAGCGCGGGCGCGCCGTGGCGCGGGAGGAGCGCGCTGGACGCCGCCATGCTCATGGACATCGGCTGGAACTTCCGCCGGGAGCATCTGCGGCCGGAGCAGCGGTCCCATTCGGTCATCACGGACGGCGGCGACCAGCCGAACGTGGTCCCCGAGCGCGCGGCGATCTGGTACTACATCCGTGAGATCGACTACGAGGGCATCCGCCGCAACTTCGACATCGCGATCAAGATCGCCGAAGCCGCGGCCATGATGACCGACACGAAGATGAGCTACCGCATCCTCGGCACCGCGTGGCCGCGGCACTTCAACAAGGTCATGGCGGAGCGGATGTACGAGCACATCAAGGCGGTCGGGCTGCCGGAGTGGAGCGAGGAGGACCAGATCCTGGCGAAGGCCGTGCAGGCCGAGGTCGGCAACGCCACGCAGCCCGGGCTCGCCACGCAGCTCGACACGCTGGACGGCCCGGTGCTCGGGCGGATCAGCGGCGGCTCGGACGACATCGGGGACGTTTCCTGGGTCGTGCCGACGGTGACGCTCCGCTTCCCGTCCAACATCCCGGGGCTCCCGGGGCATCACTGGTCGAGCGCGATCGCCATGGCCACGCCGATCGCGCACAAGGGCGCGACCGCGGGCGCCAAGGTCCTGGCCCGCACCGCGCTGGAGTTCTTCATGACGCCGAAGCTGATCGAGGACGCGTGGGCCTACTTCCGGGAAGTCCAGACGAAGGACATCAAGTATACGCCCTTCATCGGGCCCAACGACCCGCCGCCCGTCTGGCTGAACCGCGAGGTCATGGAGGATTACCGGCCGAAGCTCCGGCAGTTCTACTATGACGAGACGCGGTTCGACACGTATCTCGAGCAGCTCGGGATCAAGTACCCGACGGTGCGCCAGCGCACGTCGAACTGAGGTGCCATGCCCGGGGGCGACGTCGCCGCGGCGTCGCCTCCGGCGTTTCCCCTTCCCACGACGGGTCCGAGACTTCCCTGCCCGCCTTGAACCCGATCCCCTGCGGGTCTAACTTTCGGAATGGTGGCCGCGTGACCGGATGCGGTCCGTACTTCGCAAGATCTGATCGGACGTAGCGACATGGAGATGCGATCCCTACCCGGCCGGCTGGCGCTGGCCGCGTTCCTCGCGTTCTCGGGCGTATCCTGCGCGAGCCGGGCAGGCGGGACCGAGCCCACGTCGGCATCGGCGCCGACGTCGCCCGCCACGGGCGCTGCAGCCCCCGCGCCGGACGTGCAGGAGGCGGCCCGGCGGCCCTACACGGAGGCGGACGTCCGCTTCATGCAGGGCATGATCGTGCATCACGCCCAGGCGATCGTGATGACCGACATGGTCGAGAGCCGCACGGAGAGCCGGGACATCCGGCTGCTCGCCAAGCGGATCGCCCTGTCCCAGGTCGATGAGATGGCCATGATGCGGTCGTGGCTCGAGACCCGCGGCGAGGAGGTGCCGGAGGTGGATGGCGCGCACGGTGGCCACGGGGCCCACGGCGCACACGGTCACGAGCTCATGCCCGGCATGCTCACGGACGAGGAGCTGGCGAACCTCGCTGCGGCCCGCGGTGAGGAGTTCGACCGGCTGTTCCTCGAGTACATGATCCGGCATCACGAGGGCGCGCTGAAGATGGTGGCGGACCTATTCGCCAGCCCGGGCGCGGCCCAGGACCCGGAGATCGACCAGTTCGCGTCCCACGTGGACGCGGACCAGCGCATGGAGATCGCGCGCATGCGCTCCATGCTCGCGGCCCGGCGCTGAGCCCCGGGCTGGGGATCCGGGAAATATCGAGGGCCGGCGGAGAACGCTCCTCTTCGCCGGCTCTCTGCGTTGCGGGCCGCACTGCCGCTCGCCTGCCCGGTGCCTACCGCCACGCCCGCGCTGTTCTACGGCGCTTCCGGACCATTGCCCCCACCCCACCCAACAGCAGTCCCGCCAGCCCGAGCCCCGCGGCGGGCCACGCCCAGATCGGCGGCCCGTCCACGACTTCGAGCCGCCCCGCCGGCGCGGCATACCCCGCGGGGATCCGGGGCACGCCGTCCTCGCCCGGCGGCTGGGCCGCGGCGTACTCCAGCACCGCCTGCCACACCTTCAGCTCCCGGCCGTCCCGGTACACGATGGCCGCGTCCAGGTCCTCGATCGGTCGGCCGTCCCGGTCCTTCGGCACGATGGCAAGCCGGGGCACGAGCCGTCCGACCATGGGCAGGAAACCCGCCACGTAGCGGTCCGCCACCACCCGATAGAGCCGCTCGTCCCCGCGCGCCAGCGGAACCGGGCCGTCCGGCGTCTCCCGCTCCGCCGCGAGCACCGCCCGGCCCGTCGGGATCGGCGTACCACGCACCGGGATCCGCGCCAGGATCGCCCGCCCGGGGTCGTAGCGAGCCCGCAACCCCGATACCTGGAGGTAGTACGGGTTGCCGAGGAGCTGGGAGAGGAGCGCCGAGACCTCCAGCGCCCGGATCACTTCATCCCCCGTGAGCCAGACCGTGATCAGCGGGTAGCCCGGCAGCCCGTCCGGCCCGGCCCCGAGCCCCACCGCCCCCGCCAGGTCGAAGGCCGTGATCCCGCCCCGGGACCATGGCGCGCGACCGGCCACCATGTCGCCCCGGATGTTGCCATTCGCCTGGAACGCGAAGTCCACGGGCTCGCCCGTGGCCCGCTCCACCGCATGGCGCATGGCGTCCGTGACGAAATCCCCGAACGGCGTCTCCGCGAGCCGGGGCCGGGCCGGCACGTCGAACTCCGCCCGCGCCAACACCGCGGCCACCGACGGGATCCGGCCGCCCGACCAGTCCGCGAACCGCGCATCCAGCCTGGCCCGGTACGCCTCGATCAGCGGCGTCAGCCGGTCGCTTTCCCCAAAGCTGCCGTCCAGCGGCACCACGTACGGCGTGCCGGTCTCCGGGTTCCGCACCCGCACCGCGCCGGTCTCCGGATCGTAGCCGAGCTCGATCACCGCGAACTGGGCCAGCCGCGTGCCCGTGTGCACGATCGGCGTGCCCTCCACCCACTCCGGCTCCTCCAGCAGGCGGTGCTCGTGGCCGCCCAGGATCACGTCGATCGCCGGGACGGCGCGCGCCAGCGCCCGGTCCTCTTCCAACCCGGAATGCGTGATGGCGACGACGACGTGCGCGCCCGCCTCGCGCAGATCCGCCGCCGCGGCGGCCGCCGCCTCCAGCGCATCGTCGAACGTGACCGGCTCCGCGGCCAGCGCCACCCGCACCGCGTGCTTCCCGAGCAGCCCGAGGAATCCGACCCGCAACCCGTTCGGCAATGTGACGAGGTGCGTGCGCCGGATCCCGAGCTGCTCGAGCGGATGCCCGGACGGCGGCCGCATGTTCGTGGCGACCACCGCCGTCCGCTGCCCCGCCTCCGGATAGCCCGCCGCCCGCAGGTACCCCGCCAGCCGATCCGGCCCGTAGTCGAACTCGTGGTTCCCGAACGTGACCACGTCGTAGCCCGCCTCGATCATGAGCGACAGCTCGGGCGCCTCGCCCTCCAGGATCAGCCACGAGAACGGCGAGCCGCCCAGGTTGTCCCCCGCAGAGGTGAGCAGGACCGGCTCCCCCTCCGCCGCCTTGCGCGCCCGCCACGCGTCCGCTGCCGCGGCGAGCCGCGCGAACCCGCCCTGCGCCGGGCCGGCCTCCCCCGGCCGGTAGTCCACGAGCGGAACCGGCAGCACCGCGGAATGTTCGTCGCTGGTGTGGAGGATCGTGACCCGGAGCTCGCCCGCGGGCCCGGGCGCGCCGGAAGGCCGGGCGCCCGCCGATCCTTCCTGACGGTCCGCAAACCCACCGCACCCCGCCGTAACCGGCAGCGTCGGCCCGGCCAGATCAACCGAGCCGGTCGGCCCGGGCCCGCCCGCGGCGGCGGTCGTTGCTGCCGGCCCCGAACTGCCGCGCAACGCTCGAGAGCTCCGGCCGCCCCTCACCGCCCCACCGGGCGCAATTCCGTCCACGGCCACCCCGTCGGTCAGGGCCGTGAGGGTCTTCGCCCCTCGCGCATCCGCAGCGCTCGACGCGTCCGGTGCCGGCGTCAGAACCCCGGACCCGTCAGGGACACTCTGTCCGGTCCGCCTCGCCGCAACGGTGCTCTGGCCGCCACTCACGGCCGACCGGCCGCCACGCTCCCCCGGCCGAGCCCCACCCCCCGACGACGCCGCGGGAGCGCACGCCCCTGGCCCCGCCGCCCCGATCACGCCAGGAGCACATCGAGCGGCTGCGCCGGGAGCCGAAACGCCGGCCGCCTCCACCGCACTGTGCGCTTCCCACGCTGCTGCCGCCGCCCTACCCCCGGGCCCCGCCGCCACGGAGCCGACCGGCTCCGCGCCGAGCGCCATCATCACGACGCCCGCCACGCCGAGGGCCGCCGCCCGCGCGCCTCTGCGCGCCGCGGGTCTTCCCCTCCCCCACGCCCCCGGGCACCCCGACCCGCCGCCCCGCAGGCCGCCTTCGCTCCGCCTCATGCCCGCTGCTCCGCGCTCCGTTCGATCCCCAGCCGCCGCATGATCTTGAGCAGGCTCGCGTGGTCCGCGAGCCCCAGGTATTCCGCAGTCCGCGTGATGTGCCAGTCGTTCGCCGCCAGCGCCTCCAGCACGATCGCCCGCTCCGCCTCCGCCTTCCGTTCCTGGTACGTCAGGGGCCTCGCCGGGTCCCCGGCCGGGGGTCGGCTCGCGGCGTACTCCAGGATCTCGGCGGGCACGTCGTCGCCTTCGATCACATCCCCGTCCGACGCGATCAGCATCCGCTCCACCGCGTTCCGCAGCTCCCGCACGTTGTTCTTCCGCCAGTCGTAGCGCATGAGCAGCGAGAGCGCCTCCGGCGAGATCCGCTTCCGCCGCATCCCGAACCGCTGGCAGAGCTGCGTCAGGAAGTGCTCGACCAGCTCCGGTACGTCCGAGACCCGCCCCCTGAGCGGCGGCACCCGCAGCACGTGCACGTTCAGGCGGTAGAACAGGTCCCGGCGGAACGTCCCCTCCTCGACCGCGCGCTCCAGGTCCCGGTGCGTGGCCGCAACCACCCGCGCCTCCACCGTGATCGTGCGGTCCCCGCCCACCCGCATGATCTCCCGGTTCTCCAGGGCCCGCAGGAGCTTCGCCTGCGCTGCGGCCGGCAACTCGCCGATCTCGTCCAGGAAGAGCGTGCCCCGGCCCGCCCGCTCGAACGCGCCCTTCCGCTGCCGGTCCGCACCCGTGAACGCGCCCCGCTCGTGGCCGAAGAGCTCGCTCTCGAGCAGCGTGTCCGGCAACGCCGCGCAGTTCAGCGCCACGAACGGCTCCTTCGGCCCCGGCCCCAGCGCGTGCAGGTCCCGCGCGACCAGCTCCTTCCCCGACCCGCTCTCGCCCAGGATCAACACCGGGCTCGGGATCGGCGCGACCCGCCGGATCTCCTCCCGCAGCCGCTGCATGGCCGGACTCGTCCCGAGGAGCGACGTCTCCACGTCCAGCCGCGCCCGCAGCTCCTTCACCTCCGTGGCCAGCCGCCCCCGCTCCAGCGCGTTCCGGATCTCCTGCACGACCCGCTGCATCGGCTCCGCCTTGTCGATGAAGCCGTACGCGCCGAGCCGGACCGCGCGCACGCACCGGTCGAAGTCGCCCGTGCCCGTGTAGACGATCACCGGCACGTCGTGCCCCTGCTCCCCCATGCGCCGCAGGACCTCGAACCCGTCGATCCCCGGCATCTCCAGGTCGAGGAGCACGCAGTCGATCACTTCGTCCGCCAGCGCGTCCAGCGCGTCCGAACCGGAGTACGCGATCCGCACCTTCCAGCCCGCGAGCCGCTGGAGGTCGTACGCGTACTGCTCGGCCATCGCCGGCACGTCATCCACGATCAGGATCCGCGTCAATTCCCTCACTCCCGTAGTCGATCCGGGTATTTCGAATCTGGAAGGTCGTTCCCCACCCGGGCCGCTCCGCGCCGCTCCCGTTCCGGAGGACCCGCCGCCGCCATGCGCCGGGCCGTGCCCCTTTCTTCATGGCCACACGTTCGCTGCCCGAACCGCCGCGCGCCCCGCCCGGGCGATCACTCCGCCCCCGCCGGCAGCTCCACGGTGAAGCTCGAGCCCCGGCCCGGTTCGCTCTCCACGGTGATCCGGCCACCCAGGTCGTTGACCAGCCGCCGCACGATCGAGAGCCCGAGCCCGGTGCCGTGGGGTTTCGTGGTGTAGAAATCGTCGAAGATCCGGGCGCGCTCCGCCGCGTCCATCCCCCGGCCGGTGTCCGAGACCGTGACCCGAACGATCGGCCCGTCGTCGCCCCGGTCGAGCCGGGTCGTGATCCGCACCGTCCCCTGCCCGCCCTCGAGGCTCTCGACCGCGTTGACCACCAGGTTCTCCAGGATCCTGCGCAGCGCCACCGGGTCCGCGTGAACCGGCGGGAGCCGCGGCGCGAGATCCAGCGCGATGTGCGCGCCCCGGGCGACGTCGCCTCCTTCCACCCTCCCGGCGCCCCGCGGGTACCCGGTCCGATCCGACGCCGCCACGTCACCCGTATGCAGCGCCGCCTCCCGGGCCACCTCGTTCACGTCGCACGGCCGGCGTTCCCTGGCCGGCGAGAGCCGTGCGTAGTTCGTGGCCAGCGTCTGGAGGTACGCGATCCCGGACTCGAGCGTCCCCTGCCGCTCCCGAAACACCGTTTGCAGCTCCGACGGCCGCTCCCGCGCCACCTCGGCCAGGTGCGCCACCACGTTGCGGATCGGGATCAGCCCGTTCCGCACGTCGTGGTTCACCTGCCGGGCGATCTCCCCGATGGTCGCCCGTCGCTCGGCCTCCCGCAACCGGGCGGCGCTCGCCCGGAGCCGGGCCGTCATCCGGTCGAGGACCCGGGCCAGCGCGCCGATCTCGTCGCTCCGGCGAGTGTCGAAGCTCACCTCCGGCCGGTCCAGGTCCACCCGCTCGGCGCGCCGCGCCAGCTCCGCCAGCGGCCGGCTCAGCCACGTGGAGGCCAGGAGCGCCAGGAGCGCGGCGAGGGCGGCCGCGGCGATCGAAATGACCAGGAGCCGCCGGTCCATCTCCCGGCGGATTTCCTCCAGTGGCGCGACGGACGCGCTCACCACGAACCGGGCGGCCGTGTCCGGCCCGGCGCCCGCCACCCGGATCGGGACCTCCCGTACCAGCGCCGGCATCGGGTCGGTCCCCTTGCCCGCCATCGGCCGGACGCGGGCGCTCCCGGCCGACGCGCCCCCCGCACCGGGTCGGCCACCTGTCACGCCTCCGGTCGAAGCACCATCCACCGCCCGTGACGGTCCGGCGAAGGGCGCGCCCCGCCCGGCCCTGGCAGCGGTGCCGGTGGGAGATCCCAGCGCCGCCAGAATCTCCTCGGGCCCCTCCAGCAGGACGTCCAGCCCGGCCCCACGCCCCAGCCCCTCGAGGAACCGCGCATCCACGACAGATCCGCCCACCAGGAACAGCGTCCGGGCCCCGAGCCGGAGCTCCCGGACCCGCGTCAGGGCGACCACCGGCCCCGAGGGCGTCGGCAGCACCGCGAGCGCGCCGCCCGCCCCCGCGCGGCGTAGGGCCGCCGGGAGCGCGGGGTCCACGGCGTCGAATTCGTTCCGGAAATGCCCCGAGCTGAGCACCCGCCCGGTCTCATCGTGGATGCGCAGCACGTCCAGCCCGGCGAGAGGCATGACCCGGCCGGCATAATCCAGGAGGTACGCCCGGTCCACGGCCTCGTGCCCCTGCACCGCCAGCCGGAACCGGTTGTCCGCGGCGATCGCCTCGGCGAGACGCTGGAGCCGCGCCCCGATGAGCTCGGCCTCCCGCGCCAGATCCCGCTCGATCCCGTCCGCGAGCGCGGCTACCCGCTCCGCGTACTGGGCGCTCAGCCGCACGGTCACGCCTTCCCGCGCCCGCACGCCCAGAAAGACGAGCGGCGCGAGCGCCAGCGCCAGGCTTGCCAGCAGCAGCCGGGACCGGAACGTCACCGCTCCCCCTCCTGGCCGTCGAGGTATCGATCCATACGGAAACGAGTGGTCATGACGCCGTGCGGTCCACGGAGCGGATACCCGGGGCGCCTACGGCGTGGGCGCCGCGGCCTCGCGCCAGGCCCGGTGCAGGAGCGGCGTCCCGTGGCCGTCCACCTCCACCCCGCGGATCCCCCGCCGGAGGAGGAGCGTGCGCCGGGTCTCGACCAGCGGGACGACCACGCCGGCCATACCCGAGGCCCCGGCGCCGAGCCAGGGGGCGCCGTGGATCACGGCCCGGACCAGGTCGCACGGGTCCGTGGCCGCGTTCCGCTCCACCGGCACCACATAGGCGACGTCTTCGCCCCCGGCCAGCGCGCGCCCGAACGCCTCCCCGGCCAGCGCCACGGCCTCGATCCGCCCGCCCGCCACCACCAGCCCCGGAACGACCTCCCGGAGCCACTCCCCGTCCGGCCGCGCCGGGCTCACCGCCAGCGCCACCAGCCGCTCCGCGAGCGCCCGCGCCGCCGCGTCATCGGCCGGGTACACGATGCGCGGCGCCTTCCGGATCGGGTCCGGCCCCCGGACCGTAGACCCCACGACGGACGCCGCGACCGACAGATCAGGGCCGCACGCGCCGGTCCGCACATCGACCGGCCGGGCGTTCTCGCCCACCACGTCCCGCGCGAGCGCCGCCAGCGTGGCCGGAGGCGCAGCCCGGACGGGCCCGCCCGGACTCCCCGGGTCGTCCCCGGCAACGCGGGCACCCGCCGGCACCACAAGGAAGTACGCCCGGGTCCAGGGGAGCGGCGCCGCCACGAACCGCCCGGTCGAGAGCGCGTAGTCGATCACCGTGCGGTCTTCCGTGACGAGCAGGTCCACGCCCTCGTCCAGCGCGTTCCGCCCATCGCCCGGCACGACCCGCAACTCGATCGGCCAGCCGCCGGCCTTCGGCTCCAGCGCGATGCTCCGGGCCCTGCCGCCCGACCCGCCGACCGACGCGACCCGGTACGCGCCCGGCCCCACCGGCCACCCTTCCACCACCGAATCCCGGACCGCAACCAGCGCCTCCACGAACCGGTCGACGGCCACCGGTTCCGTCAGATCCACCCGCAGCGCGTGCGGCCCGAGCTCCACGAGCCCGGCCACCGGCAAGACGCCGGCCCGCCCCCGCCCACCCACGGATGCCGGCCGTGCCCGGAGCCAGCTCCGCGCCACGTCCGCGGCCGTCGCGACGTCGCCTCCCTCATAGATGGCATCCCGACGCAGCTCGAAGTCCCACCGCCGCCCCTCCTCCTCCGCCCACCATCGCGCCGCGAGCTCGCCGCGGACCTGGCCCAGACACGTGAGCCTCACCAGCGGCGCGTAGAGCTGCGCGTACACGAGCCGCTCCGCATCCGTCCGGGCAACCGGCGCGTTCCCGGCATCCGCGGGCCCCGGCAGCCCCACCACGATCGGCGCCACGCCGCGCCCCGCGCCACCGGCCGGCTCCACCCGCAACGCGCGCCCTCCCTGTTCACGCCCGGACTGCCCCCCGGAGGCCAGCGCACCTCCACTCCCGTCACCGGAATGCCCCGCCACCCCACCCGCAAGTGGCGCATCGACCACGCACACCGCATCCGGGCCTCCCGGGCCGGCCGGCACGCGCGCCCCGGCGCAGCCCGCCACCACCCCGGCGGCCAACGGCACCACCAGGGCCAGATTCCACCGGCGCCACGATCGCCGGCCGCACCGCGTCGCCCCGAACGCCTGCCGGAGACACGGCCGAACCTCGGCCTCCGCAACGGCCGCCCGGCGCCCGCTCGGACCGCGCACTGCTCGGCTCGCCGCTGACGCGTCAGCGAACGAAGCCCCCCGTCGGCAAAGCCGGCGTTCGACCGCTTCCCACGCCCGGCTCCTGGACTCCTCCGCTCGTCGCCGCGTCATTCCCGTTCGACTGAGGCCCGTGACCCGCGTCACCCATCCCCGGGCAGCAAGAACCTGCCACGAGTGGTCGCCGCCCGTCCCGATCGGCCATCCGGTCGACGAGAGACCTCCGGGTCCCGCCACGAGGCCCCGCGCCCCGGCCTCCCGCCCCCCGACGGCTGACCGTTCTACACCGCCCGACCGGCGAGAGTGCGACCACGAGGATGAAAAAAGCCCCACCCGGTCTCACGACCGGATGAGGCTCCGATATATCGAAAGGTCAGGACGTCCGCGTGGTGCGACATTCGAGCGTGCTTTCGTCGGGGTTTGTCCCTGACTACTCGCGTGCTCCAGAAAGGAGGTGATCCAGCCGCAGGTTCCCCTACGGCTACCTTGTTACGACTTCGCCCCAGTCACCGAGCTCG
>Ga0207874_1000483_pt1 | contig 58257 bp, 47 predicted proteins | sample HigsolmetaAR201D_FD_184833 | JGI IMG/M metagenome (GOLD analysis project Ga0207874, IMG submission 184833) | Ionic liquid and high solid enriched microbial communities from the Joint BioEnergy Institute, USA - AR20-1-D (SPAdes) (version 2) ...
TGCGACGAGTCACGGTCATCAAACACGAGTCACGAAGGCGATCGCGCTCACGACGCGCTTCTTGCCGTCGCCCATCCCTTCTGTAGCTCTTTTTGGCCCAAGCCCCGAGCCCCACGCCCCAGGCCCCTCTAGAAATCCAACTCGACAAAAATCACCGCAAACACCGCATCCGCGAAGATCACCAGGAAGATCGATTGCACGACGGCGATCGTCGTCAGGCGTCCGAGCTCGCGCGAAGAGCTGCGAACCTGCAGACCGCGGTAACAACCGACCATCGCGATCAGCGCGGCGAAAACAGGAGCCTTGACCAAGCCGGCCCAGAAGGTCGTCGGCGCGAGCGCATCCTGCACTCGATCGATGAACTGAGTGAGCGAGATGTCGAGCAACAGCGCCGACAGCAACGCGCCGCCGGCAAGGCCCATGGCATCGGCCAGGATCGTGAGCAGCGGCAGCGCGATGATGAGTCCGATGATGCGCGGCAGAACCAGCACCTCGAAATGATCGACGCCCATCGACTGCAGCGCGTCGACTTCGTCGTTCAAACGCATCACGCCGATCTCCGCGGCGAACGCGCTGCCTGAACGGCCGGCGACGATGATGGCGGTCAGCAACACGCCCATTTCGCGCAGCACGGCGATCGCCACGAGATCGACGGTGAAGATCTCGGCACCGAATTGCCGCAGTTGCTGCGCGCCGAGATAGGCGACGATCACGCTGATCAAGAACGCGATCAACGCGACAATCGGGATGGCCTGAATTCCCGTCTCATATATATGTCGTGTGATGGATGCAAAGCGCAGATGCTGCAGGCTGCGCATCGAACGCAGCGCCGTCACCGCCATGCGTCCCAGGAATGCGATTGCGCTCATGGTCTCGCGCAAGCGAGAAATCGATATTCGGCCGAGCCACGCGATGACATCGTGCCAATTGCGGCGACCCGGCGGCGCCGGTTCGACCGGTTCCGGACCGCGTTCGATGAGCTCGCGGATGAAGCTCAAATGCCCTGGCACCGTACCGACGAACTGAACTTGCGCACCTTCGGTGCGAAGCTCCGCCAACCGCTTCTCGAGCAGCCACGCGGCCGACAGATCCAGCGCTTCCAGTCCCGAGCAGTCGATCTCGAAGCGCGACTCGCGCTCGCCGCCGATCTCGCGCAGCGCACGTTCGATCTCAGCGACGTTCGCGATGCGCCAGGATCCGCGCAGCCGTAGCAGCAGCGCTCCGTCGGTCCGTTGAGATTCAAATAACACCGTCGGCTATTCTGATGGTTGTCGAAACCGTACGAAGCCTAGCAGAGATCGGACCGACCGGCCGAAATCACGGCGCCCGTAGTTGCTCGCACAGCTTTCCGGCATTGCCGGTCGTTGCAGGCGCTGGTCTCGCGCCGGCTTCTCTGCGTAACCTAACGCTTTCGATTTTCTCGCACATCCGCCATGACCGACGCTGAAGGCTTGTTCGCAGAAATCTTTCTCGGCAACTCGCTTTGGCAATGGACGATCGCCGCAGGCATCGCCGCGCTCGTCTTGGCAGTGCTGCTGTTCGCCCGGCGGCTCGTGAGCATGCAATTTGCGCGGTACGCGGCGACACCGCAGGCCGAAATGATGGAGCTGCCGTTCAAGGTGGCGAGCCGCACGACCGCGGCATTCCTGGTCATCGCTGCGCTTTTTGCCGGGCTTCACACCCTGAGCTTGCCGCCGAAGCTCACGACGCTCGTGTGGACGGTGTTCACGATCGCTGCCTTCTGGCAGACCGGCCTATGGGGCTCGACGGCAGTGCGCACCTGGCTCGAACAGCGCGCTCAGCGCGAGATGTTGGCCAATCGCGCGGTTGCGAGCACGTTCGGCATCATCGGCTTCATCGCGCGAGTCACGATCTGGTCGTTCGTCGTCCTGCTGACGCTCGACAATCTCGGTGTCGAGATCAAGCCGCTCCTGGCCGGTTTGGGTATCGGCGGCATTGCGGTCGCGTTGGCGGTGCAGAACGTCCTCGGGGATCTGTTCGCATCGTTGGCGATCACGCTCGATCGGCCCTTCGTCGTCGGCGACGCGCTCGAGGTGGACAACTTCGCAGGCACGGTCGAATACATCGGCGTGAAGAGCACGCGTCTGCGCAGCGTGAGCGGCGAGCAGATCATCATCCCGAATGCGAATCTGATGAACAGCCGCATGCGCAACTATTCGCGCTTGCGCGAGCGGCGCGTCGTGCTGCCGATCAGCGTCAGCATCGATACGCCGCCCGAGAAGCTGGCACGCATTCCGACGCTGATCCGTTCGCTCATCGACGAGCATCCGAACACGCGCTTCGAGCGCGCGCACCTGGCAAAGATCGGCGCGAACGCGTTCGACTTCGAGACCGTGTATTACGTGACCGTCGCCGACTACAACCGTCACATGGACATTCAGCAGGCGATCGTGTTGAAGCTGCTCGAGAGCTTCGAGCGCGAAGACATCCTGCTCGTGAACCAGAAGCCGCGCCCGAAGACCGAAGCGCGCAAAGACGTCGAGGAATCGCCGAAGAACGTATAGAAACTTTCGCGAGCGAATGCGGCGCGGCTCGCCGGCCCACTCAGAGTGTGGCGCCGACGGCGCGCACGCGCGAATCGGACTGCTGCGCCTGCTCGAGCGCATCGACGAAACGCCGCGTCCAGGCAGCAATGTCGTTGCGCTTGAGCACTTGCATCATGGCTGCATGGCGCTCGCGACGCTCGGACAAAGGCATCGCAAGCGCCGCTTGAATCGCGTGCGCCACGGCGCGCGTATCGTAAGGATTGACGAGCAGCGCCGACGTCAGCTCGCGCGCGGCGCCTGCCAAGCTCGAGAGAATCAACACGCCAGGATCGGTCGGATCCTGTGCCGCCACGAATTCCTTCGCCACCAGATTCATGCCGTCGCGCAGCGGCGTGACCAGGCCCACTTTCGCCGCGCGCAGAAATCCCATCAGCGTGGCGTGCGGGAAATTGCGGTTGAGATAGCGGATCGGCGTCCAGTCGGTATCGGCAAATCGGCCGTTCGTGCGGCCTGCGGCTTGCTCGAGCGATTGACGGATCTCGACGTAGGCGCGAACGTCGGTGCGCGATAGCGGCGCAATTTGAATGTACGTGACGCGGCCGAGATTCTCGGGGTAGGCCTCGAGGAACTGCTGGTAAGCATGGAAGCGCTCGACCAGCCCTTTGCTGTAGTCGAGCCGATCGACGCCCATCATCAATGAGCGCCCCATCAGGCTGTCGACCATGCGGCGAACGACATCGGTGTTCATCGCTGCCGTCGCCTCGTCCTGCACGGCTTTCACATCGACGCCGATCGGGAACACTCCAGCACGCAGTAGCCGGTCGCCGATGCGAATGCGTCCATCCGGCTTGATCGCTTCGGCGCCGAACAGGTGCTCGATACCCGAATGGAAGGCACGCAGATCGTTCTCGGTCTGAAAACCGACGACATCGTAGTTCGTCAAATCGCTCAAGATCTCTGCATACGACGGCAGCACGCGGAGCATCTCGATGTTCGGGAATGGGATGTGCAGGAAGAAGCCGATCGGACGTTTCACACCCTGCTCGCGCAACAAGCGGCCGAGCGGAATCAAGTGATAGTCGTGCACCCAGATGATGTCCTTCGGCTGAAGAAGCGGAAGGAGCTTCGCCGCAAAGGTTCGATTGACGCTCTCGTAGGCGTCGCGCTGCTCATGGGTGTAGCGCATCCCCTTCAAGAAGTAGTGAAACAGCGGCCACAGCACGTCGTTCGCATAGCCGTTGTAGTACTGCTCGAATTCCCGTTCGCGAAGATCGACGGTCGCATACGTCACGCCGTCGCGGATATGGATGTCAGGATCGCCCGGCTCGGTATCGACTGTTTCGCCTCCCCAACCGAACCACAAACCGCCGGTGCGCTTCAGCGCACTGAGGATTCCAACCGCCAACCCGCCTGGAGCGGCGGTCTTGCGCGGCAACGAGATTCGATTGGAAATGCAAACTAGTCGACTCATGCTGCTTCTCCTGGGGCATCGCCCCGGCCGAGATGTTGTCCGCAGCGGCCTAACCCGCATCCTGGCGCAGCCTTCCCGGGTGAGCCGTCATCGCGACACTGCTCAGCCATTTATGGTCAAGCGATGATGAGGTGTCATTGTTCCCACGACACGCCAAGGTTCCCACGACACGCCAAGGCAGCGCGCGTGCGAGGGGCGTCAGTAGGTGGGGTCGACTTGAGCGTTTGGCAAGTTACAGCGGGTCGCGATAGCGGCGCATCCAGATCGACCCAGCCACGAACATCCCAGCAGCGATTATGCCTATCCATAGCCCGGGCTGCGCGAGGAAATTACCCGGCGTGAGCGCATCGAGCAGCGAATCTCCGACTCTGCTCGGATCGAACCCTCCTTCGAAGCCCATGTTCTCGCCGCCCGAACGCAGCTGGAGCCCGAGCGAGGACACGCTATCGAATGCATGCTCGAGGCCGCCGGAAAGGCGCTCCTGCAGCAATGCGGCGAACCAGTTCGTGCCGAAGGCAACGTACTCGGCAAGAGCGATCGCGCCAGGCACCAAAATGGCCCAAAGCAGTGCTGCGCGACGCGCCCACGATGAAACGAACAGGAGCCATGCATGCAACGGCAAAAACCACAAGGTCGCAACGATCGACATGTACAGATGCATTGCGAACAGCTCGCCGATCGGTGTGTTCGCAAGCAACAGTCCGAGCCTCACGCCTTTGAAAACCAGGACCAGGCTGCCGACGATCCATAGCAGCAGATAGGCCGCGTAAGCCGTGAGAATCGCGATCAGCGGAATCACGAGCTGCGCGACCAGCAGCTTGGACAACACCGTCTTCGTGTCCGATACGGGAAGCGATTTCCAGAACAGAATGCTGCGGTCACGACGCTCGCCGTAGAGCGCGTCGAGACAATAGAACCAAGTCACCAAGGCCGCGGTGATCGCCATCGCCGCGATCAACAAGCCGTAGAGGCCGAGATTGGCTAATCGGAAGAACTCTCCGGACTGATCGAACACCACGCCGTTTCGCGCGATTCCGACGATGTTCACCAGCGCGGCGAGCAGAATCGGGAGCGCGACCGCGATGGGCGCGACATAGATCGAGCGGTTCTCCCACAGCTCTCGGCGCAGCAGCCAGTAGAACGGACGCACTTTGCGGGCGTCGTCTTGGATCCCGAGGTCCGTAGCGCTCCGCGCGTCGTCGCGTACTTCGACATTCGCATTCATGCCGCAACCCTCTGTCGATCGCCGATCAGTGCCACGAACAGGTCGGCGATGCTTGGCGTACGCAGCTCGCCGAACTGAGCAAGGCGTGTGCGGTCGGCGCCATCGAACAGCATGACGCTTCGCCCGAACACTTGACGTTCGTTGAAAGGTCCGAGCGCCCGCGCCGACGCGACGTGCTCCGGCCGCACCATTAGCTCGACGTAACGCGTCTCGAGATCCTCCATGCTGCAATCGAGCACGATGCGTCCGCGATCGATGAACATGAGATCCGTCAACACGTGCTCTATCTCCTCGACTTGATGCGTCGTCACGATGATCGTGCGGCTCTTGTCGTAGTAGTCGTTGAGCAGCGAGTCGTAGAACTGCTTGCGATACAGGATGTCGAGCCCGAGCGTCGGCTCGTCGAGCACGAGCAGGCGCGCATCGATCGCCATGACGAGCGCCAATTGAACTTGCGTGATCATGCCCTTGGAGAGCTCGCGCACGCGGCTCTTCGAGTTGATGGACGTGCGCGCGAGGAAGGCTTGCGCCTTTGCCCGATCGAAGCGCGGATGCACGCCGGCCACGAAATCGAGCGCCTGATGCACGCGCAGCCACGGCGGCAGCACCGCGACGTCTGCGATGAAGCAGACGTCGCGCATGAGCTCGTCGCGATCGCGATACGGATCGCGTCCGAGCACTCGCAACGTGCCCTCGTAGCGAGTCAAGCCGAGAATGGCCTTGAGCGCGGTCGTTTTGCCCGCGCCGTTCGGCCCGATCAACCCGACGATGCGGCCTTCCTCGATCCGAAAGCTCACATCGTCGAGCACGACGCTCTCGCCGAATGCTTTACGGAGTCTTTGTGCTTCTACGACCGGCATATCAGCGCTCCTGCGAACCATCGTTCTCGGCCTGCGCAGCAGCGAGCAGCTCGGTCGGCTCGAGGCCCAGCCGCCGCATCGTCGCAACGATCTTCGGCCATTCTTCGTTCAAGAATTTCTCGCGCTCGCCCTGCAAGAGGAGCCTTCGCGCGCCGTCTTTGATGAACATGCCTCGCCCTCGGCGAGATTCGACGAGCTGTTCGTCGACCAATTGTTGGTAGCCCTTCAACACCGTCAGTGGATTGACGCGATATTCCTGAGCGACAGTGCGCACAGAAGGCAACGGATCGCCTTCGTTCAGCACGCCGTCGAGAATCATCGCGACGACGCGATCGCGAAGTTGCCGATAGATCGGCTGAGTGTCGTTCCAATCGCGATCCATCATGGTGTCTGAGTGGCTCGTGTAGATCCTGGCGGGCGGAAGGTCAGATCGATCGGCTGTATCAGAAGGTCCCGTCGCCGTTTTGCTATCGCTCGGCACGTGGCTCAACCGCGCGAGACGTTCGCATCGCCTTCGCTCGACTCCGACGACAAATTCGTCGCGGTGACCATGACGCGATCGGAAGCGTCGAAGACCGAGACCGCTGTCTTGCACTCGTGATACACGGCCCGCGGCACACTGAGCAGGACCTCGCGCAACGCCTGCCATTCCTCCGCGATCCACGTACCGACCTCCGAGGCAAGTACCAGGACTTCCGGGAGCGCCGTCAGGACAGCCGGGGGCGTCGCGTTGGCCTGACCCGCAAAGGCGAGAGCCGCAACGGCGACCAGCAGCGATTTCTTGAATGGGTTCATGGCGAGACTCCTGGATCTCGGGGGCTCGGGGCCTTCAGCCTTCAGCCTATCTAGTGTTATAGATAACTACAACACTAGATCGATTGCAAGCCCCAGGCGAATTCTTTTCTGTTGCCGGCCTGGGTCGAGGCGGGTCGTCCGTCCCGCGAGCCCTTTCGCGACAAGGCCTTGCTAGAATTCGCGCCCGCTTTTTGCCCGTGAACCGGAGAACCTAGTCCATGAAGAGTCCCGTCAATGTGGCCATCACCGGCGCGGCCGGTCAGATCGGCTACGCGCTTGCGTTCCGAGTCGCTTCCGGCGCGATGCTCGGTCCCGACCAGCCGATCAATCTGCACTTGCTCGAAATCACGCCGGCCCTCGGGGCTCTGAACGGGGTCGTGATGGAGCTGAACGATTGCGCGTTCCCGACCTTGAACAAGATCGTGGCGACGGACGATCCGAAAGTCGCGTTCAAGGACTGCGACGTCGCATTGCTCGTCGGCGCACGTCCGCGCGGTCCGGGCATGGAACGCAAGGATCTGCTGCTGGCGAACGCGCAGATCTTCTCCGCGCAAGGCAAGGCGCTCGATGAGGTCGCCAACCGCAACGTTCGCGTGCTAGTCGTCGGCAATCCGGCCAACACCAATGCACTGATCGCACAACGCAATGCGCCGAATCTGAATCCGCGCAACTTCACCGCGATGGTCCGCCTCGATCACAACCGCGCGCTGTCGCAGCTCGCGGAGAAGACCGGTACGCACACCTCGCAGATTCGCAAAGTCATCATCTGGGGCAATCACTCTTCGACGCAGTACCCCGACCTGCATCACGCGACGGTCGACGGCAAGCCGGCGCTCTCGCTCGTCGATCAGCAGTGGTACGCGGACACCTTCATCCCCGTCGTGCAGCAACGCGGCGCTGCGATCATCAAGGCGCGCGGCGCATCTTCGGCCGCCTCGGCCGCATCGGCTGCAATCGATCACATTCGCGATTGGGTCCTCGGCACGCCGGACGGCGATTGGACCAGCATGGCCGTACCCTCGGACGGCAGCTACGGCATCCCTGAAGGCGTCATCTACGGCTACCCCGTGACCTGCAAGAACGGCGACTACCAGATCGTGCAGGGCCTTTCGATCAACGACTTCAGCCGTCAGCGTATGGATGCAACCCACAAGGAGCTGCTCGAAGAGCGCGACGGCGTGAAGGAACTGATCTAACGCCTCACGCATCTTCATTCGATACACGAGACGGCGAAGCGAGCGATCGCTTCGCCGTTTTCGTTTGCGCACTCAACGGCCAGCGCCACGTATCGCCGGATTGTCGGACAATCCTTCAAACGAATCCGCGAGAAATGGGACTTCGACCGCTTGCCGTGTCCTGCCTTGCGAGCTAGTGTCATCCGCACTGTTTTTCCCTTCTCGCTCGCGCGACGATTGCGTGCGGTTACGTTGAGGTTTCATCGTGAGCAGCGTGTTCTGGTTGTTACTGTTCTTGGGCGGTGCGCTCGTTCTCGCCTATCAACGCGTCTCGTTGCTGACTGCGACGATTGCGTACGGCGGAGCGCTGCTGCTCTATACATGGTTCGGTTCGGCGGGCCTCGCTTGGCTGATCGTGCTGTGGCTGGTGCTCGCAGGCCTCGTGCTCCTCAACATCGATGCATTCCGCATCCGTTTCATCACGCGTCCGTTCCTGCGCACGTACCGGCGCATGCTGCCCACGATGTCGCAAACGGAAAAGGACGCGCTCGAGGCCGGCACGGTGTGGTGGGACGGCGAGCTCTTCACCGGCGGGCCCGCATGGGAAAAGCTCATGTCGGCCGCAGTGCCGAAACTGTCGCCGGAAGAGCGCGCGTTCCTCGACGGCCCGTGCGAAGAGCTGTGCCGCATGATCGACGACTGGGATTTCACGCACCGGCGCGCCGATCTCTCGCCGCAGGTGTGGGACTTCCTCAAACAGAAAGGCTTCTTCGCGATGATCATCCCGAAGAAGTACGGCGGGCTCGAGTTCTCCGCCTATGCGCATTCCTGCGTGCTCGCCAAGCTTTCGAGCCGCTCCGGCATCGTCGCCTCGACCGTTGCCGTGCCGAATTCGCTCGGCCCTGCCGAGCTGCTGCTGCACTACGGCACCGAAGAGCAACGTGAGTACTACCTGCCGCGACTCGCACGCGGCGAAGAGATTCCTTGCTTCGCGCTGACGGGTCCGCGCGCGGGCTCGGACGCGGCCTCGATTCCGGACATCGGCGTCGTGTGCAAAGGCGTCTACGAAGGCCGCGAGATCGTCGGCATCAAGCTCAATTTCTCGAAGCGCTACATCACGCTCGCGCCGGTGGCGACGGTCATCGGGCTCGCCTTCAAGCTCTACGATCCCGATCGTCTGCTCGGCGGCGAGCGGACCGAGTACGGCATCACCTGCGCATTGATTCCGCGTAACACGCCTGGCGTCACGATCGGCCGGCGGCACTTCCCGTTGAACGTGCCGTTCCAAAACGGACCGATTCAAGGCAAGGACGTGTTCGTGCCGCTCGATTTCATCATCGGCGGACCGAAGATGGCCGGCCAAGGCTGGCGCATGCTCGTCGAGCAGCTCTCCGTCGGACGCTGCATCTCGTTGCCTTCGAGCGCAACCGGCGCGGCGAAAGCGGCCGTGTTCGCAACTGGCGCCTACGCGCGCATCCGGCGTCAGTTCAATACCTCGGTCGGCAACTTCGAAGGCGTGGCCGAAGTGCTCGCGCGCATGACCGGCACCGCGTACATCATGGATGCGGCACGCTCGGTCACGGCAGGCGCGATCGACGGCGGCGAGCGCCCGTCCGTGCCGTCGGCAATGTTGAAGTACAACCTCACCGAGCTCGGCCGCAGCATCGCGAACGACGCGATGGACATTCATGGCGGCAAGGGCATCTGCTTGGGGCCCAAGAACTATCTAGGCCGCGGCTATCAGCTCGTGCCGGTCGCGATCACGGTGGAAGGCGCCAACCTGCTGACGCGCAGCCTCATGATCTTCGGCCAGGGCGCGATCCGCTGCCATCCGTTCGTGCTGCGCGAGATGAACGCGGCTCGCGAGAAGGACAAGGCGAAGGGCCTCAAGGAATTCGACGAGGCGTTGTTCGGCCACATCGGTTTCACGATCAGCAATGCCGTGCGCTCGCTCGTGATGGCGCTGACGCTGGCACGCTTCTCGCGCGTGCCCGAAACGGGTCCGACGCAGCGCTACTTCCAGCACATCAACCGGTTCAGCGCTTCGTTTGCGTTCGCGACGGACGTGGCGATGCTGACGCTCGGCGGCTACTTGAAGAAGAAGGAATCGCTCTCCGGTCGCCTCGCCGATGTGCTGTCGTGCATGTATCTCGCTTCGATGGTGCTCAAGCACTACGACAATCAAGGCCAACCGGACGAGGACTTGCCGCTCGTCGAGTGGGCCTGCCGGAGCCTTCTGTACAAGGCTCAAGAGCAGCTTCACAGCTTCCTGCGCAATTTCCCGAATCGTTGGATTGCAGCGCTGATGCGCTTCTTCATCTTTCCGCGCGGCCAGACGTATCACGCGCCTAGCGATCCGCTCGCGCACGAGATCGCTGCGGCGGTCCTACGACCGAGCGCAACGCGCGAACGACTGTCCGACGGCATCTATCGGACGGTCGAGCCGACCAATCCGCTCGGTCTGCTGCACGAAGTGCTGCAAATGGCCGACACGGCGGAAGCGTACGAGAAGCGTTTACGCGTCGAGGGCGTGAAGACCGGACGCATCACCGCGCTCGATCTGCCGGGACAGATTCAGCAAGGTGTCGCGGCCGGCATCCTTTCCGAAACGGAAGCGGCATTCCTGCGCGAATACGATCGGCGCGTCATGGAGCTGATTCACGTCGACGATTTCGACCCTGCAGAGCTCGGGGCGGGCCAGCAGTCGAGCGAGTCTCGACAGATGCGTGTCGGGGTCGCGTGAACGGGGCGCAGGACGACGGCTGCCTTGCTGCGTAGACCGCGTTAGACTCACGACATTGTCTGCCCGACTGAGGAGAGATCGAATGAAGCGCATCGTTTCCGCGGTTACCGTTCTGGCGCTGTGCGTCGCCACCGTCGCGATCGCACAAGTCAAGCGCAAGCCGGCGCCCGCTGGTGCCGAGGTGTACTTCATCGCACCGAAGGACGGCGAAACCGTCACGAGTCCCGTGACAGTGCGGTTCGGATTGAAAGGCATGGGCGTCGCCCCCGCCGGCATCGCCTTCGACGGCGCAGGTCATCATCATCTCATCGTCGATGCGCCGACGCCGCCGCTCGACGCGCCGATTCCGGCCGACGACAAGCATTTGCACTTCGGCAAAGGCCAGACGGAAACGACGATCGAGCTGAAACCCGGCAAGCACACGCTGCAATTGATCGTCGGCGATGAGCTGCACGTGCCGCACGATCCGCCGGTGATGTCGAAGGTCATCACGATCACAGTGAAATAACTCGCGCAGGCGGCGCGCACCTGGGCGCCGCCTTCCCTCCTCGATCGCTCCCCACGTGCCATGAATGCGCTGCGTTCGATCCTGCACGTGGACATGGATGCCTTCTATGCATCGGTCGAGCAGCTCGACCGCCCAGAGTTGCGCGGCAAGCCCGTGATCGTCGGCGGCACCGGTCAGCGCGGTGTCGTCGCTGCAGCGAGCTATGAAGTGCGCAAGTACGGCGTGCGTTCCGCCATGCCGATGCGCCAGGCGCGCGAGCTTTGTCCGCACGCCATCTGCGTACCGCCGCGCTTCGAGCGTTACAAGGCCGTCTCGCAGACCGTGTTCGACATCTTTCACGAGTTCACGCCGATCGTCGAAGGTCTCTCGCTCGACGAAGCCTTCCTCGACGTGACCGCCAGTCGAACGGCGTTCGGACCGGCTGCATCCATTGCAATGCAAATCAAAGCGCGCATTCGCGAACGCACCGGCTTGACCGCGTCGGTCGGCGTCGCACCGAACAAGCTCGTGGCCAAGATCGCTTCGGATTTGCGCAAACCGGATGGTTTGGTCGTTGTCGCGCCGGAAGAAGTGCAAGCCTTGCTCGATCCGCTGCCGATCCGGCGTCTGTTCGGCATCGGCGCGAAAACCGCACCGCAACTCGAACGCATGGGCATTCTCACCTTGCGCGATCTGCGTCAAACGCCCGAAGCCGTGCTGCAACCGATCTTCGGGCGCTATGCATCGCTGATCCGCGCTCGCGCAGCAGGGATCGACGATCGGCCGGTCATCGCCGATTGGGACGAGAAACAGATCAGCACCGAAGAAACGTTCGACATCGATCTGACCGACCGCAAACAAATGCACGCGCAGCTCGCAGAGCTTGCCGACCGCACGGCGGCGCGGCTGCGCAAACAAGGCTGGGTCTCGGGCGTGATCGTCGTGAAGATCCGCCGCAAGGACTTCAAGACCTATACGCGTCAAACCATCCTGCGTCCGCCCACGAATGAAACTCAGCAGCTCGTCGCCGCAGCAGCTTCGCTACTGAACGAATGGCTGCGCGAGCAACCGCGCGCCGCTGTTCGTTTGCTCGGAGTCGGTGCCCGCGACCTCACCGAAGCACCGCAGCTCGATTTGTTTGCCGTACCTACATCGCAGCGCAATCAAAATCTCGACGCGGCGCTCGACAGCATCCGAGCGAAGTTCGGCGCGCGAGCGGTGGCTCGCGGCAGCTCGCTCCCGCGAGCTGCGCGGGCTGAGGACTGAAGACTGAAGGCTGAAGGCTGAAGACTGAAGACTGAGGACTGAAGGCTGAAGGTAAAGCGCGCATGTGCGCGCCGAACGTCCGCCTCTCCCTTTGCAGGAGTGGCAATCATCGCGCGCAACTGTCGCCTGCAGCCGGTCGCCTGTAACACAAGCTCTACCTCCGTCTGGCCGCCAACCGCTGTACCAACAAGTTGCTTTGTCTCTGCCGCACGGGGCTGTTCGGCATTTCGCAAGCGAGCAGTTCGGCTGCGATCAGTTGATGTCCGAGCTGTTGCGTCATGCTGAGACGGCGCTGATCGCCGAGACGCGCGAAGCGCACCATGTCAGGCCAGAAACAAGGATTCGTCGGCCAGCGCGGCATGAGCAGCTCGGGATAGTCCGATGCGATTCGCTTCAGCTGCCAGAGTCGAGCGCGTTCCATGCGCTGAACGACGTCCTGCGGCATCCCGTACACCATGCGCGCGGCAACGGGCTGCGTAACGGCAACGTGCCAGGCATGTAAGAGCGCGAGTTCGCAGAACGACGTACGGAACGTTTGGGGCGACTCGCGACGATAGCGTGCTTCGATGGGTCGCTCGCCCGCATGCAATGCTTTGCGCCAGAAGTGCTGATCTTCGAAGCCGAGCGCGTACAACGAGAACGTCGTTCGCGCAAGTGCGCGACGCGCTTCTATCGGGCATTCGGCCAGACTCTGCGCCACATTCCTGGGCAAATGGTGCGGGCCGTCTGCACGCGCATCGCGGTGCTCGACCAACGCGAGCTCGAGATAATCGAAATTCAGTTCGTACAGACGAGCGAGCAAGCTCGGTGTCAATACAGGCGCAGACGCGCCCAAGGCAGACAGCTTCGCAGACATCGGCGGACCATCCTTGGTGAGCCTTCAGAATCGATTTTCGATGTAAGTGCGGATCTATCCTAAAAGTCTTCCCTGACCGTTTCGTGCGCAATCATCGGCGGCGGACGTTACTTGTAACGCAGCCCTTGCGCGCAGGTCAATTTCGCGCACACTGTAGCCGTGCGCAGCACGAAGAGGAACGATCTCGCGCTGCCCGCACCCAACCGGATTCTTCGCCAACTCGAGGACAAGGAGCGTCCCATGCACATCAGCAACGACCGTTATTTTCGCGAACGCCGGCGGCACGATCTCGCGCTGCGCATGATTCGTCATCAAGCCCGCACCTGCACGATCAAGTCGTGCACCGGCCTCACCGACGATCGCATTCGCAGACTTTGCAAAGCGTATGCGCTGCAGACCCAATCGCCGCCCGTACGCCGTCGCGGCAAGTCGCCGCGCCGCATCGGCTTCTTCACGCGCAATGCGCAGTTGCTGTTCGAGTCCGCATGCTTGACGAGCATTTTTTGCACCTTCGGACTGTTGCGGCCGAACTTCAGGACGGCGGACGAAGAAACCTGGCTCGAGATCGGCACTCTGTTCTGCGACGCCTTCGAAACCCATCGGCAATTGATCGAGCCGGGAGAGATCACGTTCGAGCACGCATGGTTCCTGCTGCAGCAGCTCAACGAAGGCCAGGACCTCAAGCTCACGCGCTGTCGGCAATGCCAGGGCCAGTATCTCAGCGAAGCGATGACTCCGGTTGCCTGTCCGACATGCCGACTGAAGCGTTCGCCGACTCGTCCCGAACTTCCGACAGCGCTGCGGTTGGCCGGCAATCTCACGCTTGCCAACATCGCTCATCGGCAAAGTGCACAGCGCTGCTACACTCGGCTCGTGACCAATACCTTGACGTGAGCTCATGGCGCCGCCGCGTTCGCAGCCGAATTTTCTCGCCGGTCCTTATCTGAATCGTGCCGCCGAGTGGCGTAAGGACGAGGCGCGGCTTCGTGCAGCGCTCGAAGATCCTGCCAGCATCTTCGTCCCGGTCTGGCGTGCGCGAAATCTGGTCGTCGTGCAGGAAGGGCGACTGACAGCGCAATTCTTCGTTCGCGGCGGCGTCATACCCGGCCACGTCGATCCCGGCGAGCTCATCTTGTTGGGCGAATATCGCCAGCGGGCCTGTTTCGCCTTCGAGTTGGATCCGGGGAACGAACCGCCGATCGAACCGCCGGCCAGCTTTCGCGATCTGCGCGCGATCGCCGGCGAGCTGCCGCCTGAAGAAGCCGGCGTGCTCGCTTATGCGCGAGCGATGATCACTTGGCGTGAACGCCAGCGTTTCTGCGGACGCTGCGGGACGCGGAACGTGCCCGTGCAAGGCGGGCACGTGATGCGCTGCCCGAGCTGCGAGAATCAGCAATTCCCGCGCATCGATCCGGCCATCATCGTGCTCATTCACGACGGCGAGCGAGCGCTGCTCGGACGCCAGGCGTCCTGGCCGCCGGGCCGCTATTCGACGATCGCCGGTTTCGTCGAACCGGGCGAAAGCCTCGAGGACGCGGTCGTGCGCGAAGCCCGCGAGGAGACAGGCGTGAGTGTCGATGTCGTCGAATATCACTCCTCGCAGCCGTGGCCGTTTCCTTCGTCATTGATGATCGGCTTTCTGGCCCACGCGGCAACGACCGACATCGATCTGAAGGACGGGGAGCTCGAAGACGCGCGGTGGGTGACTCGCGAGCAGCTCGCGGCGGGCGAGATCGCGTTTCCGTTGCCGTACTCCATCTCCTTCCGGCTCATCGAGGAGTGGTACGACGCCGGCGCCGCACGGCCCTTGCGCGATGAGCCAAATGCCCGGTTCTGGGGGCGCACGTCCAGGTAGAATGCCGGCCGACGCCGCTGGCGTCGCATTCACGTTCGGGTCAGGGATCGCGGAGCATCTTTTGCGTACGCGGACTCGATCCGCATTCCCAACTTGAGGGTTCCGACACCGAACCCGCCGCAATGCGCTCATGTGTTTGTTGTTGATCGCCTGGAAATCGCATCCCCGCTATCGCCTGGTCCTGGCGGGCAATCGCGACGAATTTCACGATCGTCCCGCCGCGCCGCTCAATTGGTGGCAGGACGATCCGCGCATTTTGGCCGGGCGCGATTTGAAGGCCGGCGGCACCTGGCTCGGCGTTGCCCGCTCGGGCCGCTTCGGCGTGGTCACGAACTATCGTGACCTGCAGGCGCCGATCGAAGGCGCACCCTCGCGCGGCACGCTCGTGCCGAGATTTCTGACGGGCGCGACCTCGCCGAAGGAGTTCCTCGACGACCTGCGCGGCGCGGCGCAGCGCTATTCCGGGTTCAATTTGCTCGTCGGCGGTTCGCGCGCCTTGTACTACTTCTCGAACCGTGGCCCGAAGGCGCCGACCGCGCTGGCTCCGGGCATCTACGGGCTCAGCAATCATTTGCTGAACACCCCGTGGCCGAAGCTCACGCGGACGCGCGAACGTTTCGCCGCTGCGCTGAAAGAGCCGGAGATTGTGCCCGAAACGCTGTTCGCGATCCTGGCCGATCGGCAGCCCGCGGCGCCCGATGAGCTGCCTTCCACCGGACTGCCGACGGAGTGGGAGCGCATCGTCTCCGCGCCGTTCATTGTCAACGATCGTTACGGCACGCGTTGCTCGACCGTGCTGCTCGTCGAACGCAACGGACGGACGATCCTGCACGAGCGCCGCTTCGATGCGAATGCGGTACAGACCGGAACTTCGCGTTTCGAATTCACGAGCACGGAAGTTCCCGAAGTCTGGTTCGAGGCGGAAGATCCCGACGAGACGATCGTGCCCGACACCACTTTCGATTCATCGCCCGAGTGAGCCGCGCCGCCGAGCATCGATTCTTCGCTCAATGCCGCAACTGGCGGGCCATCGTTCTCGCCGCGGCGTTCGGGCTGGCTGCATGGTCCGCGCACGGCGAGATCGCGATCGAAATCCCGGATGTCACCGAACAGGTCGAAACCAACATCCGCGCCTTCTTGAGCCTGACGCGCTACGCCGAGCGCACGGACGTCACGCCGGAAATCATGTCGCGATTGCAGCGACGCATCGTGGCGGAAACCGAACGCGCGCTCGAACCGCTCGGCTACTACGAACCGCAAATCGAGTATCGCGTCGCAGACGAAGGCGACGGCAAGTGGCGCGTGACGATTCTCGTCACGCCCGGTCGTCCGGTACGTATCTCGGAAGTCGAGATCGACATTCGGGGTCCCGGCGCGGAAGCGCGTGCATTACGCGAGCTGCGCGAGCCGCCCGATCTCAAGCCGGGATTGCGCCTCAATCACGGCGCTTACGATCGCGTGAAAGATGCCTTGATCCGTGCGGCGAGAAACGACGGCTATCTCGACGCGCAATTGACGACCCACGAGCTCGTGATCGATCGCGTCGAGCGGCGTGCGACGGTCAAGCTCGTGCTCGAGACGGGCGAGCGCTACCGCTACGGCCAGATCGACATCGCTCAGGACGTCATCGACGACGATGCGATGCGCCGATTGCTGCGGATGAAGGAAGGCGATCCGTACACGCTCGATTCGCTCTTGCGCACGCAGTACGTGCTCGACGATACGCAGTATTTCTCGCTCGTCGACATCGATAGCGCCGAGCCCGATCGCGACTCGCGCACCGTCGACGTGAAGATCCAAGCCGAGCCCTCCCGCAAGCATCGCTTTGCCGTCAGTGCAGGCTACGCCACCGACACGCGCGCCCGCGGCAAGTTCACGTGGGACAACCGACGCGTGAACACGAACGGTCACCGCATGAAGACGGAGATCATCGCGTCCTCGATCTTGTCGGAGATTTCCGCGCGCTACGTGATTCCGGTGATGGACGTCGCGCTCGAGAAACTCGAGTTCACCGCGCTCGCGAACGAAGAAGAGCTCGGCGACACGGTCAGCGAACGTTATGAAATCGGCGCCGGCCTGACCGAAGCGCTCGGCCGCTGGCAGCGCGTGCTGTTCCTGAGGCTCTCCGAGGAAACGACGAAGTTTCCCGCCACCGAGCTCACGCCGGCATTTCAGAACCGGCAATTCCTGATCATTCCCGGTATCAGCTATTCGACGCTGCCGAGCTACGTCGTCGGCGGTCCGGTGCGCCCCTACCACGTGTATGCGGAGCTGCGCGGTTCGCCGAGCACGCTCGGTTCGGAAGCCTCGTTCTTGCAGCTGAGGCTTCAAGCCGAACGCATTTTCAGCATTGCACCGCTCTGGCGTCTGCGCCTGCGCGGCGAGATCGGCGCAAGTTGGGTCGCCGATTTCTCCGAGCTGCCGGCGTCGCAGCGTTTCTTCGCCGGCGGCGACCGCAGTGTGCGCGGGTTCGATCTCAATGAGTTGTCGCCGCCGCCCGAAGATACTCCGGCGCAGCTCGCAAGCGCTCGCAACGCGAGCGTCGGCGGCAAACATCTGTTCACCAGCACCATCGAAGTCGAGCGCGACTTGCCGAAGAGCTTCGCGCTCGCCACCTTCTTCGACGCGGGCAACGCCTTCAACAATTTCGGCGATCCGCTGGAATATTCCGTCGGCCTCGGTGTGCGTTATCGCATTCCCGTCGCCAGCTTCGGCATCGATGTCGCGCAACCGCTGTCCGAGAAGGGGCGCGACCCGAAGCTGCACTTGTATTTCTCGACGTTGTTCTAGCCGTGCTCTGGTGGATCGTCATCATCCTCGCGATCGCCTGCATCGGCTGGCTGCTGGCTCACACGCGCTCGCCGGTGAAATGGATTCTGTCGCTCGTCGCGGCGATCCTGATGATTCCCATCCTCGTGCTGTGGCTGCTGCTGTACACCGAGACGGGCCTGGCGCTCGCGAAGAATCAACTCGTTCATCTCCAACGCTTCGGCATACATATAGAAGGCGTCAGCGGCCGGCTCGCCGGACCGCTCTACGTCGAACGCTTCGAGCTCGACCATCCGCGCGTGCACGTCGTCTCGCACGACATCGTCGTTCGGCCGCGGCTTCGCGAGCTGATCATTCAGACCATCGGCGTGAGGACCGTGACGGCGCGCGATACGCTCGTCGAGATCCGCGATGCGCCGCCGGAACCGCCGCCGACGAAGCCGCTCAGATTCCTTCCGCAGTTCATGCGTATCGACATCAAGGATGCGCAGCTCACCGGGGTGCGCTATGTGCACATGGACGGCACCGCCGTCGATGCCGACTCGGTTCGCGGCGAGGTCACGCTGACCGCACGACACATCCGCGTGCCGCGCTTTGCCGCTCGCGGCGAGTGGTTCGAGCTCGACGGCGAGTTGCGGCTCACGGCGCAACGTCCGCTCGGGATCGAGCTCGCAACGCGAGGCAAGCTCGCGTACCGCGGCATCGAGTACACGGTCGACGGCGGATTGGACGGCACGATCGATGCGCTCGGAATGAGGGCAAGCATTGCGGCGCCGACGCGCGCGGATGCGAAAGGCACGTTCACGCGCATCGACGATCGCTGGCGCATCGAAGGGAAGGTCAGCTCACCCGAGTTCTCGCTCGCACCCTGGATCGAACGTCCGCCATTCTCGATGCGCGCAGTGGCGATGGATGTCGTGCTCGAACCGGGATTGCTCATCCAGGCAAACGGCACGCTCATCGTTCCCGAGGTCGACGACCGGCCGCTCACGCTCGATGCTCGCGGCGGCTATGCCGATCGCACGATCCGGATCGAACGCGCCGATCTAACGCTCGCCGATTCGCCCGCGCGGCTTCGCGCTTCCGGCAGCGTCGCATTGCAATCAGAAGCACGGCCGCAAGTGGACGCGCGTTTCGTCTGGACCGACATGCAATGGCCGCTGCGCGGCGATCCGCTCGTTGCGAGCGCGTCGGGATCGGGCACGTTGCGCGGCGCGCTGCCGTACGAGTTCACCGTCGATACACGAGTTACAGGTCCGGGAATTCCGAATGCAGCCGGGACGGCCAGCGGAACGATCTCGAACAGCGACTTGACGCTCGCGGCCTTCGACGTCGAAATGCTCGGCGGCCGTGTGAGCGGAACCGGCAAGCTCGCGTTTACAACCCCGAACGCGTGGAGCTTCAACACGACGATCGACGGCATCGATCCGGCCGGCATCGACGAGCGTTTTCCCGGCTGGGTATCGGGTCGGATCGCCGCAAACGGTACCGGCCTCGATCGCAAGGCACGCTTCGCAGCCACCGTGTCCGATCTGCGCGGACGGCTGCGCGATCAACGCTTGCGCGGCAACGGCGCTATCGAGCGCACGGCACGCATCTGGAAAGTGCGCGAGGCGCGGGTCGATTACGGACGTGCGCAGCTTACGCTCGACGGCGAGCTCGGCGAGGAAGTGCATGCGAGGTGGAATATCAGTGCCCCGTCGCTCGAACGATTGCTGCCGGACGCGCAAGGCTCGCTCGAGTTTTCAGGCAGCGCACATGGACCCATCGAATCGCCGCACGTCATCGTCGCAGCACGCGGCGAACGCATCGGTTATCTCGGCTGGCATGCGCAAACGCTCACCGTGAACGGCGATGTCGATCTCGGCGGAGAACGTCGTTCGCAACTGTCGATCGACGCGCAGCAGATCGGTAAGGCCTCGCCGTGGCTGACGCATATTCGCATCACCGGCGAAGGAACGGCAGCAGATCATCGCTTAGCGGTGGATGTGCTCGGATCTGCCGCAAGCGCGCGAGACGTGCCGCCTCATGCGCAATTCGCCATGACCGGTCGATATGCCGATGGCGCGTGGTCGGCAACCATCGCTTCGAGCGAGATCACGACGGGCGAAGACGATCAGCGGCTCGCGCTTGCAGAACCCGGCATGCTCGCGGTCGCGCAACATCGCGCGGTGCTCGAGCCCCTGTGTTTCGCGATCGGCAATGGACGGCTGTGCGCCGAAGGCACTTGGGAACGCGGCAACGCGTGGAATGCAATGTTGTCCGGCTACGAACTGCCGCTGGCCGCATTCCTGCCGCCCGCTGGCCGCGACGCGCAATTCGCCGGACGTATCGAAGGACGCGTTCGTCTATTCGGCTCGCGCGATACGGTATGGCAAGGCGATGCGGGTATGCGCATCATCGATGCCGCCGTGATCTATCGGCCGCCTTTCGGCGAACCCGAGGTCTTGAATCTGGGCACGGGCGGTCTCGGCGCTCGCGCTACGGCGGAACGCATCGAATTCTCCTTCGGTGTGCAAGCATTCACCGACACGTTTCTGTTCGCGAATGCCAACATCGATCGCAGCATCTCGCGGGCCTTGATGGATTCGCCGCTCATCGGCGACTTCCGTGCGCGTGCCGCGGACGCCAACATCCTGCCGCTCTTCTTCCCCGAGATCGACAACGCCGCGGGCTTGCTCACCGCGCAGGGCAACGTACGCGGCACGCTCGCACAGCCGCAAATCGAAGGCCGCATCGAGCTGACGAATGGCGAATTCGATTCCTATCGCGTGAACCTCGCGCTGCGCGACCTGCATCTGATCGCCAACCTTCAGGGTAACGGACTCGACTTTCGCGGCACGGGGCGCGCCGGCGACGGCACGCTCGATGTCACGGGAACGTTCGCGTGGCGCAACGGCATCTCGCGCGGGCAGTTACAGCTTCGCGGCCAGAACTTGCTCGTCTCCGACTTGCCCGAGTATCGCGTGATCGCCTCGCCCGATCTGCAATTTGCCATCGACGGCCGCTACATCAGCGCGAGCGGCACCGTCGAAATTCCGAGCGCGCGCGTGCAGCCCGTGGATCTGACCGGCGCCGTACAGATTTCGGACGATGCACGCTATGTCGGCGAGCATCCGGCAGAGCGCGACGGCCGCTACATCGTCTCGAGCGACATCCGCATCAACATGGGCGACGACGTGCGTGTCGAATCGTTCGGACTGCAAGGCCGCATTCGCGGCGGCGTGTCGACGACGGTGCGCACAGGCGAGACACCGATCGGCCGCGGCGAGCTCAGCGTCGTCGAAGGCCGGTACGAAGCCTACGGGCAGAAACTCGAGATCACGCGCGGTCAGTTGTTGTTCGAAGCCTCGCCCTTGGCCGATCCCGGCCTCGATATCGAAGCACGACGCAAGATCGAGAGCGTGATCGTCGGGCTCAACGTGCGCGGCACGTTACAGCAACCGCGCCTGTCGTTCTTCTCCGAGCCCTCGATGCCGCAGACGCAGATCATCTCGTATCTGCTCGTCGGCAAACCGGTCGACGCAATGGGCACGTCCGATGCCGCAGCCGTCGGCTCGGCGACGGATGCGCTCGCCGTCCAAGGCGGCGGTCTCCTCGCATCGCAAATCGGCCGCCGACTCGGCCTCGAAGAAGTCGGCGTGGAGAGCACGACCGACCGCGACGGCGAAGTCAATCAGCAACTCGTGCTCGGCAAGTTCCTATCCCCACGCCTGTTCGTGAGCTACGGCATCTCGCTCACCGAATCCATCAATACATTGAAGTTGCGCTACACCATCAGCGACCGCTGGGTCCTCAAGACCGAAGCCGGAGAGAATCAGAGCGCGGATATTGAGTTCAATGTGGAGAGGTAGCGAGTGGTGAGTCGTGAGTGGAGTCGCGCGGACGCGCGACCTTCCCCCCTTCCCTTCTTCCCATTTCCTTTTTCTGTTTCCTAGTACAGCGTTGCCTTCAGCGCCGCCACGAGCGCCAACGGCTGATCCAGCATCACATGATGATGCGATTGCGGAATGGCGATCGGTCCGCGGCCGAAGCGCAGATACTTGACGAGGATGTGGGCAAAGGAGCGCGAAACGATTCTGCTCAGATCGCCGTACATGAAAGTGACCGGCGTAGGGATGCGCCCGAGAATGGCCACGGCAGTGTCTGGATCCACATCGAGTTGCCGCGGCGTGAACCCCTCGTCGAACTTCCACGTCCAACCGTCCGGGGTTTGTTTCAGCGAGTGATGGGCGATGAAGTCGATGATGTACGGGGCCGCAGCGTTTTGCTCGGGCACCAAGCGGAATCGTGCCCTGGCAGCTTCGTACGTCGGATAGATTCTTTTCGTCCGCACTTCGAGTCGGGGCGGCCGACGGTCGAGCTCCGGTACCGGGAAGATGCTATCGATGACGACTGCGCGCTCGACGACTTCGGGATACTCAGCACACACGCGCAACACCCTGCCGCCGCCGAAACTGTGTCCCACCAGCGTCGCGCGTTGGAATCCGGCATCCGCGAGCACGCCAACGATGTCGCGCGAAAAAGTTTCGTTGGTGTATTTCTCACGCGCTCCGCTGTCTCCCATGCCCGAAAAATCCAGCGAAACCACGCGAAAGCGGCTCAGGAAGAACGGCGCAATGAAGCTCCACCACCGTGCATGCGCACGAAACCCATGTGCGAACAAGAGCCCCGGCTTGTCACGATCTGCGAGATTCCAGGCGAGGTAGTGAATCGGCGTTCCATCGACATTCGCGAAACGCGATTCGCAAGGAGCAGAGATGGCTTTGGTGAACCAATCGGGAGCGGTTGGAGATTCGGACATTCGGTGAGGCGTGATTTGTGATCGTGATTCGTGGCGCGGAGCGTCGACGTTCGGCTTTTTCGAGTCAAGTCTCGAATAGTGAGTGGTTCGAGGGTCCCCCTTTCCCTTTTCCCTTTTCCCTTTTCCCTTTTCCCTTCTTCCCTCCTTCCCTTATTCCCCGCTTCCCCCATCCCTCAATCAAACTCCGTCGGCAACTCCCGCTGGCAATGATGAACGTACATGCGTCTGATCTGCGCGGCCGTCGTTCTGCCGGTCGATAGCTCGGGCAAGGCATCGAGCGGAAAGAATTCGATGGCGTCCGTCTCGTAGCTCGGCCGCGCCTCGCCGCCCGTGATATCGCAAATGAAAAACGCCTTCCATGCGTGGAATAGATACGGCGGGGGCTCGTGCTTGTTGCGGTCGTAGAGCGCAGCGAGTTTCACGGCTTTCGCAGTGAATCCGGTTTCCTGCTCGATTTCTTTTTCGACGGCTTGCGCGGGGCTGTCGTTCACATCGGCCCAGCCGCCGGGCATCGTCCACTTGCCGTCGATCGTCTCGCGCACGAGCAGTACGCGATCGCCGCGAAAGATCGCTCCGCGCACATCGATCTTGGGCGTTGCATAGCCGTCTTCGACGAACCAAGTCGCTTTCAACTCGTCGGGCTGGTGTGCTGATTCGTTAGCGAGAAGCTGGGCGGCGATCTCTGCGATCTCTCGGTAACGCTCGCGATCGTATTCCTCTTTGGTGAAATGCAATCCCGTTTGCGACAACGCGAGCAAGCGGCGAGCGAGATCGAGGTTGGAAGGCATGGGCGTGACTCGTGACTCGGACTCGTGAGACAACTGGTTGCTGCCGTTGTCAATTGTCAACTGTCAATTGTCAATTGACCCCGCACCTCTTCCCTTTTTCCCTTCTCCCTTCGTGAGTATTGAGTGGCGAGCGGTGCACCACTCACCCTCCTTTCCCTTTTCCCTTTTCCCTTTTCCCTTTCCCTTTTCCCTTTTCCCGTTTCCCGAATCGAAGGCCCCTCCCTTCTTCCCTCCACGAGCACGGTATCATGCGCCTCCCACTACTCTTGCGTCCTTAGCCCCGTGAGCCGACCCGCTTCGCCTTCGCCGTCATCGAGCACGCTCGACGGCCGCGGTCTGGCTGCGGGACTAACGGCATTTTTCATCTGGGGCCTGCTGCCGCTGTATTTGAAATTCCTGCAGAGCGTGTCGGTTCTGCAGGTCACTGCGCATCGGCTGGTGTGGGGCTGCGTGTTCGCTTTCATATGGCTGGCGTTGCGTCGTGAGCTCGTCCAAGTAAAGACCGCGTTGCTGCAGCCAGGTACTCGTTGGCGGCTGTGCGCGAGCGCCGCACTCATCAGCGTCAATTGGATCACCTACGTGTGGGGCGTCGCCAACGGGCGTGTGGTGGAGACGAGCCTCGGCTATTTCATCAATCCGCTCGTCAATGTCCTGCTCGGTGTGGTCGTGCTGTCCGAGCGGCTCAATCGCTTGCAGTGGACCGCCGTCGCCATCGCGGCAGCGGGCGTCTCTTATCTAACTTGGAGCGCCGGACACCCGCCGTGGATTGCCTTGGTGCTCGCGTTCTCTTTCGGACTCTACGGTTTGGTGCGCAAAGTCGTGCACGTGGATGCCTTGGCCGGGCTCGCGAGCGAGACGCTGATTTTGGTGCCGATCGGCGTCGGCTACCTGATCTGGTGCGAGCTGGCAGGCATCGGCACATTCGCACATCAAGGCATCGACATCGACGTATTGCTGCTCCTCGGCGGCCCGCTCACGGCGATTCCGCTCGTGCTGTTCGCGTTCGCCGCCCGCCGCCTCCCGTACTCGACGATCGGTTTGTTGCAGTACCTCGGCCCGACACTGCAACTGCTGCTCGGCGTCTTCGTGTTCCACGAGCCCTTCACTCGAGATCGGGCCATCGGGTTTGCGCTGATCTGGACCGCCCTGGCGATCTATGCCGGCGACGGTTTCTGGAGGTCGCGTAAGACGACCGTACTGCGCTGAGTAAGAGCCCGTTCGCTTCTCCGCGACAGGCTGCTTGACAGTCCGTGCATATTTATGCACGATGCCTGGGTTTTTATGCACAGTCCATTCTGCATCCCTTCATGGCAGCCGAGCTCAACCAAGCCGTCACGCGCCGCGCGGCGATTCTCCGGATCATCCGGGAATCGACCGTGCACAGCCAGGAAGAGCTCGTAAAGGCGCTGCGAAAGCAAGGATTCGAAGCGACGCAATCCAGCATCAGCCGGGATCTTCGCGAGCTCGGCGTCGCCAAAGCGGGCGATCGCTACATCCTGCCGGGCGAAGCCGCCGCGGAAGTCAATCCGTTTCTGGCAGTCGCCTCCTTCGTCAATGCGATTCGCACGGCCGGCCCTTCCCTGACGGTCGTCAAGACTGCGAGCGGGCATGCGCAAAGCGTCGCGGTGGCGATCGATCAAGCAGAGTGGCCTGAAGTCGTCGGCACGATCTCGGGCGACGACACGATTTTCATCGCCACGGAGAATGCGCGCGATCAGCGCAAGCTCCTCGAGCGCCTGCGCAACGTTTTCGGCGATCGCACGGCCTGAACGCGCCGGCGAGCCCTCCCCTTCCAACCACCTTTGTTCACGCCCATGACCGACACACTTCCTCCCGGCAATGAACCCATTCTGCTCGCCTTCTCGGGCGGCTTGGACACCTCGTTCCTCGTTCCTTGGCTCAAGGAGCGTTATGGGCGACCGGTCATCACCGTCACCGTCGACACCGGCGGCATCGATGCCGAAGCGGCGAAAGTGCTCGACAAGCGCGCTCGCGATCTCGGCGCGCAGGATCACATCCTGGTCGACGCCAAGCAGGGCTACTTCGAGCAAGTGATCAAGTACCTGATCTTCGGCAACGTGAAGCGCGGTCAGATGTATCCGTTGTGCGTCGGCGCAGAGCGCGTGATGCAGGCGCAAACGATCGCGGAACTGGCGCGCAAGCTCGGCACGAAGGTCGTCGCGCACGGCTGCACGGCCGCCGGCAACGATCAAGTGCGTTTCGAAGTGGCGCTGCGCACGCTCGCACCGGAGCTCACGATTCTCGCGCCGGTGCGCGACGAAGCCTTCAAGCGGCCCGAGCAGCTCAAGTATCTGGAAGAGCGCAAGCTCCCGATTCCGCCGTTCGGCGCCGCATATTCGGTGAACCGCGGCCTGTGGGGCGTCACGATCGGCGGCAAGGAAACGCTCACCTCCGAAGGCAGCATTCCGGAACACGCTTGGGTGCTGTCGAAAGACGCCTTCACGAATCCGAGCCCGCCGGAGTCGCACACGATCAGTTTCGACAAAGGCGTGCCTTGCGGAGTCGACGGCGAGAAGCTCGATCCGGTCACGGTCATCGAGCGGCTCGAAACGATCGGCGCGAAGTTCGGCGTCGGCCGCGGCATCCATCTCGGCGACACGATCATCGGCACGAAGGGCCGCGTTGCGTTCGAAGCGCCGGCCGCTGAAGTGCTGATCAGCGCGCATCGCGAGCTCGAGAAGCTCGTGATGACCGGACGCCAACAGCGCATCAAGGAGCTGGTTGCCGGACCGTACGGCGATCTCGTCCACGAAGGCCAGCACTTGGATCCGGTATGCCGCGACATCGAGGCGCTCATGACGTCGTCGCAGGCCCGAGTTACGGGCGAAGTGCGCGTGCTGTACCGACCGGGCAGCGCGTTCGTCGAAGGCGTGACTTCGCCGTACTCGATCATGGCCGCGTCGAAAGGCGTGTACGGCGAAGCGGCGGGCGAATGGACCGCTGCGGATGCGCTCGGCTTCTCGAAGATGGTCGGTCTGCCCGGCATGTTCTGGGCCCGCGCCGGCAAGGGAAAGTGAACTCGACTTCAGCCTTCAGTCATCAGCCTTCAGCCTAAAGAACAGCGCCAGATGAAAACCGTCGTCGTCGACAAGATCGCCTCCATCACGCAGGCATTGAACCTGAAGCACGAGCTGCGTGTGGAAACGCAGAACATTCCTTGCGAAGAGGGCGTCGTACTCGTCTGCGAAATCCTCAACAACAAGTCGACGTACAACACGCTCGAGCTGACGAGCGGACGCATGGCGAAGCTGTCGAAGGGCGACATCATCGTCGGTGCGCTCGGTCATCGGCAGGCGCTGTTCGGCTATTCCGGTCATCTGCCGACGTCGGTGAAAGAAGGCGACATCATTCAGGTGTTGAACATCGGCGGCGTGCTCGGTGTCTGCGATTCGGCGAATCCAGAGAAAGGGCGGCCGTTCGATGCGCGGGTGATCGGCGTCGTGTTGCAGTTCCCGTACCTCGGCGAGCGCATCGGCGTGCCGGCGCGCGTCGGCTACAAGCGGCTCGACGAGAATGCCACGCTCGACACGCGCGGCGTACCAGTGGTGGCGCTAGCCGGTACCTGCATGGAAGCCGGCAAGACGGCGGCCGCCTGCGCCATCGTTGCCCGCATGCGTCATCGCGGTTTGATCGTGCATGCGTTCAAAGCGACGGGCGTCTCGCTGCGCCGAGACATTCTGGCGATGGAAGACGCCGGCGCACGCCGCAGCATGATCTTCACGGATTTCGGTGTGGTGACGACGACCGCCACGAACGGCCCGCCGCTGACTCGCGCCCTGCTGACCGAAATGTCGCAAGGCGAACCCGATGTGATCGTCTTCGAGTTGGGCGATGGTCTGCTCGGCGCCTACGGCGTCGAAGCAATTCTTTCGGCGCCGGACATTCGCGCCGCACTCACCTCCGTCGTTTTGTCGGCGAATGATCCGGTCGCGGCATGGGGTGGCGTGAAGCTGCTGCGCGAGAGGTTCGGCATCGAGCCAGCCGTCGTCACCGGCCCTGCAACGGACAATGCCGTCGGCGTGAAGATCATTCGCGAACAATTCGGCGTACCGGCCTTCAACGCCATTACCGACGGCGCCGCGCTCGGCGATCGCGTCATCGAGTCGCTCGGCATCAAGCCGAAGCGCGCGGCGACGGCGGAATGACACGGCGTATTCGGCGATTTCGAGAGTAGGGTTAGAACGTTGAGCACCGAAAAACTTCCTGCGATCGTCCTCGGCGGCACTGGCTATGTGGCCGGCGAGCTGCTGCGTTTGATCGCGGCGCATCCGTTCGTCGAGCTGAAGGCAGTTCTCTCGGACAGTCAGCCGGGCGAGCCGATCACGAAATATTTTCCGCACCTCGCACCTGCCTATCCGGACCTCAAGTTCTCGAGCGCAGCAGAAATCACCGAGCTCGTCGGCACGTTGCCGAAATCGGCGATTCTTTCGGCGGCACCGCATGGCGTAGCGGCAAAGCTCATCGACGATTTGCTCAAGGCAGCGGAGGCGAAAGGAACGAAACCGACGGTCGTCGACATCTCGGCCGATTACCGTTACACGACGGCTAGCGCATACGAAGCGGTTTACAAGCACGCGCACGGTGCGCCCGACCGAATTTCGCAGTTCACGTGCGCCGTGCCCGAGCACTTGTCGAAGGTGAGCACGCCGCACGTTGCGCATCCTGGCTGCTTCTCGACGGCCGTGCTCCTTGCGAGCGTGCCGCTGCTCAAACTCGGGTTCGTCGAACCGCGATTGTTCGTGGCAGGTGTGACCGGCAGCACCGGATCCGGCCGCACGCCGACCGCCGGCACGCATCATCCGCAACGGCACAGCGATTTCTATGCCTACAACCCGCTTGCACATCGGCACACGCCGGAAATCGCTGCGCTGGCTCGCGCGGCCTCCGATGTCGCTGCAGAGTTCAACTTCGTGCCGCACTCGGGTCCGTTTGCGCGCGGCATTCATGTCACCGTTCAAGCGCGCGCGACGCGTCCCATCAAGACGGCCGAGCTCGTCGCTGCGCTCGAGGAGTTCTATCGCGGCCAACCGTTCGTGCGCGTCACTGCCGAGCTGCCGCACCTCAAGTACGTCGCCGGAAGCAACTACGCATACTTGAGCGGCGCGGCCAACGGCGAAACGGTCGCTGTGATGTCCGTCATCGACAATCTGGTGAAGGGTGCAGCGGGCGGCGCGATTCAATGGCTCAACCGCACCCAGGGCTTCGAAGAAACGACCGGCTTGACGGCGCCCGCCGCGGGATGGACATGAGCGCGGGAATGCCGGCTCAGGACAATTTGCTATACGCCGTCCGGTGAAAACCATGGCAGTACCGATGAAAGACAACGTGACGTCGATCAACCGAGCGCTTCCCGATCACCTGGCGCCGGTGTTTGCGCAGTTTCCGCTCGAAGTCGTCGACGCGGAGGGTGTCTATCTGCATACCCCGGGCGGCCGCCGCGTGCTCGACTTGTACGGCGGACATGCCGTGGCGGCACTCGGCTACAACCATCCGCGCTGGGTCGAAGCGCTCACGAGTCAAGCGCGCAACTTGTGCTTTCAAAGCAATGCCGTGCCGCTCGACGTGCGTCGGCGCGCGGCCACGAAGCTGGCGAAATTCTGCGGGCTCGGACTCGACACGGTGTTCTTCATCAATTCCGGCGCCGAAGCGAACGAGAATGCGCTCAAGATCGCCTGCAAGGTGACCAACGGCACCGAGATCGTCGCCATCGAAGGCAGCTTCCATGGCCGCACGGCCGCAGCAGGCGCTGTGACGTGGGGCGCCGACAAGAAGTGGTATGGCTTTCCCGATAAGCCGTTCGACGTGAAGTTCATCAAGCCGAGCGACATCGATCGGCTCGGCAGCCTCATCACCGATGCGACGGCAGCCGTCATCGTCGAGCCCGTGCAAGGCGTGGCCGGTGCCGTCGACATGCCGAAAGAATTTCTTCAGGCGCTGCGTGCACGCTGTAACGAAAGCGGCTCGCTGCTCATTTTCGACGAAGTGCAGTGCGGCATCGGCCGAACCGGTTATCCGTTCGCGGCGAACATGTACGGCGTCACGCCGGACATCATCACGACGGCGAAAGCACTCGGCGCCGGCTTTCCGGTGTCGGCGGTGCTCGTGTCCGACCACATCGTTCCGTACCTGAAGGTGGATTCGCTCGGCACGACGTTCGGCGGCGGCCCGATGGCATGCGCCGTCGTCGAAGCCGTCATCGACGTCATCGAATCAGAGAATCTCCTGGCGAACGTTCGCGAGCGCTCGCAGCAAATTCGCGAGACCTGCGTCGTCGGGCCGGTCGTCGGCACCCAAGGCGCGGGGCTCCTGCTCGGCCTGCGCTGCTCTCGGCCGGCGAAGGATGTTCAAGCCGAGCTGCTCGACCGCGACATCCTCACGGGCACGAGCGCCGATCCTTACGTGCTGCGCATCCTTGCGCCGTTCGTGCTCGGCGCAGAGCACGTCGAGCAATTGCGCGAGGCGCTGGCGAGTCTGCCGAAGTGAACAAGTTTTTCTATTAACGGATTGCGCATGCCATGAACCGTTTCATCGACCTGGCCGACTTTCCGCGCGAGCAGATCAAAGATTTGCTGGGCCTCGCTTCGCGCCTCCAACAAACGCCTCAGCCGCAAGCTCTCGTCGGCAAAGTGCTCGGCTTGCTGTTCCTGAATCCGTCGCTGCGAACGCTCGCATCGTTTCAAAGCGCGATGATGCGGCTCGGCGGCACGTCCGTTGTGATCACGCCGGGCCAAGGCACGTGGCAGATGGAAACGCATGTCGGCGCGATCATGAACGGCGCTGCAGCGGAGCACGTGCGCGAGGCGGTACCGGTGCTCGCATCCTATTGCGATGCGATCGGCATTCGCATGTTCGCCGAAGGACGCAGCCTTTCGGCCGACCTTGCGGAAACCGGCTTCAAGATGATGGCGGAGCTCTGCGACAAGCCGCTCGTCAACATGGAATCGGCGACGGCACATCCGTGCCAAGCGCTCGCGGATTGGTACACGATGGACGAGCTGCGCGTACCCGAGCGCGGCAAGTTCGTGCTCACCTGGGCGAATCATCCGCGCGCCCTGCCGCTCGCCGTTCCCGCCTCCACCGTGCACATGGCGGCGATGCGCGGCATGGAAGTCGTCGTCGTGCGCCCCGACGACTACGCACTGCCCGAACCCATCATGGAGAAAGCCCGCCAAGCGGCGAAAGCTTCCGGCGGCTCCGTGACCGAAACCAGCGATCGCACGGAAGCGCTGCGCGGCGCGCACGTGATCTACGCCAAGGAATGGGGCTCGCCCAAGTACTACGGCGACAACGAAGCCGAAGCGCGTCTGCGCGAGTACTTGAGCGACTGGTGCGTCAAGGAAAGCTGGTTCAAGAATGCGGATCCGGACTGCCGGTTCATGCATTGCCTGCCCGTGCGGCGCAACGTTGCCGTCGCCGACGAAGTGCTCGACGGACCGCGCAGCGTCGTGATCCGCGAAGCCTTCAACCGCATGGTCGTGCAGATGGCCGTGCTGTATCGATTGTTGCGAGGGTAACCCCAAGCCCCACGCCCGAGCCCCAAGCCCAACTGAAGAGGTACCCCTTCCGTGCTCCGAACCGATCCCTCCGTTGCCGTTCGCGCGCTGCGCAGCGCCGCTCCGTACATTCGCATGTACAAGGGCAAGGTTTTCGTCATCAAGGCGAGCGGCGGCGTCTTCGGCGATGCCGCATTGACGCGCGCATTGATCGAGCAGGTCGCCATCCTGCATCAAGTCGGGATTCGCGTCGTGCTGGTTCACGGCGGAGGACCGCAGCTCACACAGATTCAGGAAACGCTCGGCATCACGCCGCGCATCGTCGCGGGCCGGCGTGTTACCGACGAGAAGTCGATCGAAGTGACGAGCATGGTGCTCAACGGCCTCGTCAACACGCAGATCCTGAGCATCTGCCGCGAGCTTGGGATTGCGGCCGTCGGCGTGAGCGGCGTCGACGCCGGGCTCGTTCGCGCGCACAAGCGCCCGCCGGTGCAAGTGGAAGGTGAAGTCGTCGATTACGGTTTCGTCGGCGATATCGATCTGATCGATGCCAAAGTGTTGCAGCAATTGCTCGACGACGGCTTGATGCCGGTCGTGAGCCCCGTCTCGGCCGACGATTCGGGTCAGCTCCTCAACATCAATGCGGATACGGTCGCGGCTGCCATCGGCTCGGCATTGAAAGCTGAAAAGCTCATGCTGTGCACCGGCGCGCCGGGCATTCTCGAGTCGCTCGAAGATCCGCACTCGCTCATTTCTTACACGGATCTCGCCGGCCTCAAGCGCCTCAAGGAACAAGGCAGTCTCAAAGACGGCATGCTGCCGAAGGCCAAGGCGATCGAAGATGCAATTCGCGGTGGCGTACGCCGCGTGCACGTGACTTCGTACAAGTCGCCCGACGGCATTCTCGCCGAAGTGTTCACGAACGAAGGCACGGGCACGCTGATCGTCGAAGACATCAGCGCACTGACCCCGGCGGAACAGTGGGCGGAAAAATGACGATGGGCTACGAGCTACGGGCTACGGGCGTCGGTAGGAAAGGCGTGGGGCTCGAGGCGCGGGGCGCGGGGCGAGATAAAGCTGCGAGGAGCGCACGTGATTGCCTCTCCTTGGGTAGAGGCGGCGAGAGCGAATTCGTCGCGGTGAGGGGGTGCGCACGAAGTGTGCACTCGCAATTTACTCGCTTCGCGATCCCCTCACCCGCACGCTCCGCTTTGCGACCTCTCCCCAAGGAGAGGTGGATCTGCGCGCGCACGCGCGCTCTTCCTTCAGCCCTCAGCCCTCAGCCTTCAGCCTTGGCTACAGCCTACAGCCTACAGCCTACAGCCTTGCGTGGAGCGCACTCATGAGCCGCCTCTGGGACAAAGGTCTGCCGCTCGATCAGCGAGTATTGCAATACACGGCAGGCGAAGATCATGCGCTCGACAACCGGCTCGTTGCGTACGACGCGCGCGCATCGATCGCGCATGCGGAGATGCTCAACGCGCAAGGCCTGCTGTCCGATGAAGATTTGAATGCGATCCGCAACGGGCTTACTCAGCTCGCCGAGGAACATGCGCGCGGCGAATGGCGCGTGACGCTCGAGCACGAAGACGGCCAAACGGCGCTCGAGACGCTGCTGACCGCGCGCATCGGCGAAGCGGGCAAGCGCGTGCATCTCGGCCGTTCGCGCAACGATCAAGTGCTCACGGCGTTGCGGCTTTATTTGCGCGATGCCGTCGAACAGCTTCGCGAAGGCGTCAATGCGGTTGCCGATGCGCTCGATGAATTAGCTGCACGACAAGGCGACGTCGTGTTGCCCGGCTACACGCACATGCAGCAGGCCATGCCGAGCTCGGTGCGTTTGTGGGCTGGCGGTTTCGCGGCCGAGCTCCGCGACGATGCGCATGCGTTGCAGCAAGTTCATCGCCGCCTGCAAAAGAGTCCGCTCGGTTCGGCCGCGGGCTACGGCTCGCCGAATCTGCCCATCGATCGTGAGTACACGCGCAAGCGCCTAGGGTTTGCCGAAAGTCATGAGCCCGTGACGGCTGTGCAGTTGTCGCGCGGCAAGGCCGAGGCACAGCTTTTGTTCGAAATCGCGATGGTCATGCAGGACGTCGGGCGGCTGTCGGCGGACTTGCTGCTGTTCTACACGCAGGAGTTCTCGTTCGTGGAGTTGCCGGATGCGTTCACGACGGGCTCCTCGATCATGCCGCAAAAACGCAACCCCGACGTGTTCGAGCTGATTCGCGGACGCAGCGCGACGGCAATCGCCTGTCTCCAGGAAGTGCTCGGCATCGTCACGAAGTTGCCGTCCGGCTATCAACGCGACCTGCAGCTCATCAAAGCGCCGTTGTTCCGCAGCATCGATATCTGTTTGGAGACGCTCGCGATCCTGCCGGTGGCGCTCGCCGGGGTGAAATTCCGACCCGACAAGATCCGCCTCGATCCGTCGATCCACGCGGCTGCCGAGGCCAACGAGCTCGTCGTGAAGGAAGGTATACCGTTCAGAGAAGCCTATCGCCGCGTCGGTGCGAAGCTACGCGCTCAATCGAAGACCGACGACGGGCGCGACAAGTGATCGAGCCATGACAAAACCGATTTGGCATCAGCCGTACAAACTCGAAGACGTCCACTACAAGGTCCAATGTCTCTCGCAGCACATCGGTATCGAGTTCATCGAGCTCGGACCGGATTATTTGCGCGGCCGCATGCCGGTCGATGACCGTACCCGGCAACCGTTCGGAATTCTGCACGGAGGCGCCTCGGTCGCACTGGCCGAAACGCTCGGCAGCACTGCGGCAGCTCTGGTCATCGACCGAAGCAAGCAGCGCTGCGTCGGACAGGAGATCAATGCGAACCACGTGCGTGCGGTTGCCGAAGGTTACGTGATCGGCACTGCCCGACCGTTGCATCTCGGCCGGCGCAGCCACGTCTGGGAAATCCGCATCACCGACGAGCAAGAGCGGCTCGTGTGCATTTCCCGGCTCACGATGTTCATTCTCGATCTCGAACCGACCTGACGGCGAATTCGGACGACAGCGCGGCGGGCAGCTCATCTATACTGCCGCGCATGACTCTGCGATCGACTGCCCTCCTGGCGCTCGTCGTCCTGACGAGCGGCTGCGGCCTCAAAGGACCGCTGTATCTGCCCGAAGAGCGCACCGAATCCGCCGCGGTTCAAACCGAGACGGATGAGACGGAGCGCAAACGCCAGAATGCTGGCGCGAGCGCCCAAGCCTCGGCAGGCACTGAAGCGGTACCCGAAAGAGAAGAACGATGAGCGAGCGCCGCAAGCTCGTCCTCGTGGACGGTTCGAGCTATCTCTATCGCGCCTTCCATGCGCTGCCGCCGTTGTCGAACTCGCGCGGCGAACCGACCGGCGCAGTGCTCGGCGTGCTGAACATGATTCAGAAGCTCCTCAAGGACGAGCAGCCGCAACTCATTGCCATCGTGTTCGATGCGCCCGGAGAGACGTTCCGCGATCGACTGTTCGAGGAATACAAAGCACAGCGCACGCCGATGCCCGACGATTTGCGCGCGCAGGTGCAGCCGCTGCTCGATTGCGTGACTCACATGGGGTTGCCGCTGTTGCGTGTTCCAGGCGTCGAAGCCGACGACGTCATCGGCACGCTTGCATGCCAGGCGGCCGCTCAAGGTATGGATGTGCTCATCTCGACCGGCGACAAGGACATGGCGCAGCTCGTCAACGACCGCATCACGCTGGTCAACACGATGACGGGCTCGCGGCTCGATCGGCAAGGCGTGAAGAACAAGTTCGACGTGTGGCCCGAACAAATCGTCGACTATCTCGCGCTCGTCGGCGATACCTCGGACAACATCCCAGGCGTGCCGAAAGTCGGACCGAAGACCGCGGCGAAATGGCTGAACGAGTACGGCACGCTCGACAATCTCATCGCGCACGCCGATGCGATTTCGGGCAAGGTTGGCGAGAGCTTGCGCGCGAGCCTGAAAGACGTCGAGCTATCGCGCAGGCTTGCAACGCTCGACACGAACGTCGCACTCGACATCAAACCCGAGATGCTCGTGCCCGGCGAGCCGAACAAGGAGCGTTTGCGGGAGCTCTACACACGGCTCGAGCTGCGTGCGTTCTTGCGCGCATTGAGCGGCGAGGGCGGTGAACCAGTCAGCGGACCGATTCTGCCGCCTTCGGACGCATTCCCCCCGCCGCCGCCTCGCAACTACACGACCGTCACGAGCGAAGCTGCGTTCGATGAATGGCTTGCGCGCGCGCGAGCGACCGAGCTCTTTGCGATCAAGGCACACACGAGCTCGTTCGACTACATGAACGCGGACATCGTCGGCATCTCGATGGCAATCGAGCCAGGCGTCGCCGCATATATCCCGTTGGGGCACGATCTGGCAGCAGCCAACCAGCTCGATGCACAGAAAGTGTTTGCCGCACTGAAACCGCTCTTGGAGAGCGAGCAGCCGGCGAAAGTCGGACACAACCTCAAGTACGACGCACATGCATTCAAGCGCGTCGGCATCGAGCTGCGCGGGATGCGATTCGATTCGATGCTCGAATCGTACGTCTGGAACAGCACGGCGACGCGACACGATCTCGACATGGTCGCGCGCAAGTATCTCGGCATCGAAACGATCCCGCTCGAATCGCTGGTCGGACGCGGCGCGAAACAGATTGCCTTCGCACAGGTCGACGTGGCGCGCGCAGCAGAGTTCGCGTGTGAATACGCCGACATCAGTCTGCAGCTCCATCGCACGCTGTGGGACAAGATCGGCACGGTAACGGGCGTCAAATCGGTGTACGAGACGATCGAGCAGCCGCTGATGCCCGTTCTGATGCGCATGGAACGAACGGGCGTGCTGATCGACGGCAACTTGCTCAAAGAGCAAAGCAGCGAGCTGTCGACGCGGCTCAAGCAAATCGAAGTGCAAGCGCATGCGCTCGCCGGCGCTGCGTTCTCGCTCGACAGCCCGAAACAATTGCAGGAAGTGCTCTTCGGCAAGCTCGGATTGCCGGTGCTGCGCAAGACGCCGACAGGCCAGCCCTCCACCGCCGAAGACGTGCTCGAAGAGCTCGCGCACAACTACGAGCTGCCGCGGTTGATCATGGATTACCGCGAGCTCGCCAAGCTCAAATCGACGTACACGGACAAGCTGCCGCTGCAGATCAATCGCGCGACCGGACGCGTGCACACGAGCTACCACCAGGCGGTGGCGGCGACCGGAAGACTCTCATCGTCGGATCCGAATCTGCAGAACATTCCGATTCGCTCTGCCGAAGGCCGTCGCATTCGACAAGCATTCGTCGCGCCGGAGGGTTTCTGCATCGTCGCGGCGGATTATTCGCAGATCGAGCTGCGGATCATGGCGCACTTATCCGGCGATAGCGGTTTGCTGCACGCGTTCCAGGACGACCGCGACATTCACCAAGCGACGGCCGCCGAAGTGTTCGGCGTTCCGCTCGAGGCAGTGACACCGGATCAGCGGCGCTCGGCGAAAACGATCAATTTCGGTTTGATCTACGGCATGTCAGCGTTCGGTCTCGCCGCACGGCTAGGCATCTCGCGCACGGAAGCACAGAAATACGTCGATCTGTATTTCGAGCGCTATCCCGGCGTGCGCCGTTACATGGACGACACGCGGCAACAAGCGCGCGAACGCGGCTACGTCGAGACGGTGTTCGGCCGGCGGCTGTTCCTGAACGATATCGGCTCGCGCAACGCCGCGCTTCGCCAAGGCGCCGAGCGCGCGGCCATCAATGCGCCGATGCAAGGTACGGCAGCCGACATCATCAAGCGCGCGATGATCGCAGTGGACCGCTGGCTCATCGATTCGCGCATTCCCGCGCGGCTCGTCATGCAGGTCCACGACGAGCTGGTGTTCGAAGTCCGACGCGATCTCGTCGACGAGCTGAGCGGCCGCGTCCGCGAGCTCATGTCGCGGGCTGCAGAATTGAGCGTTCCCCTCAAAGTGGATATCGGCGTCGGCAACAACTGGGACGAAGCCCATTAGCGAACTCGACCGCCAGTTCGCACATTGTCATTTTCGAACGTCTTTTCCTCGCTCAAGCGCACTATCAATGGAGGCGACATGCGCAAACTGATGCTCATCGGCACGGGACTTTTGTTACTGAGCGGTGCTGTCCAAGCAGCCGACAACGGGATTTACATCGGCGCCGCAGTCGGTCGCGCGAACGTAGAAGTGGACAAGATCGACACGGCGAACGATTTCAAAGGCGACGACCTGGGCTTCAAAGTCATCGTCGGCATCCGGCCGCTCGATTGGTTGGGCATCGAGGCGAGTTACGTGGACTTCGGCAAACCGGAAGACACGGTCGCAGGGACCAAGATTCGCACCGAAGGATCCGGCTTCAGCGGCTTTGCCGTCGGTTTCCTCACTTTGGGGCCGGTCGACGTGTTCGCGAAGGGCGGGCTCGTGTCGTGGGAGTCGAAAGTGCGGAACATCGATAGGGACAGCACCGACTTCGCCTACGGCGTCGGCCTTCAGTTCCGGCTACTCAGCCTGAGCTTGCGCGCGGAGTACGAGGTCTTCGACGTCGACCATTTCGACGACGCCAACATGTTCTCGATCGGCCTCACCTATACGTTCCTGTAAGTACTTTCCGAGGCCATTCTGAAGGCGTTTCGTTGCTTGCACGCCACACCGCGGGTCGAAGCAGCTTATCGCTGCGGCCTTGCGCGTGGTGCGGACGACGCAGATAAGTCACTGAAATTCGTTACATTCTTTTAGTCAAAACTCGCCCTGGACAGCGCGGAACTTTGGGCATGGGATAGCGTCTTTGGTACTGAGCGTCGGCCAGGACGCTCCCCGTTCACTGACCTCCCTGAGTGAACGGATACCCGGTCCATCCCCATGCCGGGTGACACTGCCCCGATGGCTCAGCCGTCGGGGCTTTTTTTTGTCTCGCCCGTTTTCATCTCGCCGACGCCGAGCGGCGATGCCTCCATCATCTTCACCACCATGCGGCGCGCCTCGTCCACACCCGTCTTGTCGACGGCCGAAAAGAGCTGAACCGTCGCCTGTCCGCCCTCGACGGCGGCCCGGACTTTGCGGAGCGTGACGGCGGCTTCGTTGCGACTCAGCTTATCGGCCTTCGTGAGCAGGATGTGCGTCGGCAGGCCATGGGCAGCGGTCCAGTCCAGCATTTGACGATCGTAGTCGGTCAGCGGATGGCGGGCGTCCATGACGATGACCAGGCCTTTCAGGGATTCGCGCGACGCGACGTACCGACTCAGTAACTCCTGCCAATGCCGGCGCATGTGCTCCGGAACCTTCGCGTAGCCGTAGCCGGGCAGGTCTGCGAGGCGGCGCGCGCCATCGAGCGCGAAAAAGTTGATGAGCTGCGTGCGCCCGGGGGTCTTGCTCGTGCGGGCGAGGTCCTTGCGGCCCGCGATGGCGTTCAGCGCGCTCGACTTGCCGGCATTGGAGCGGCCGGCAAAAGCAATCTCGGCCCCGGTGTCGGGCGGAAATTGCCGCGGCTGCCAAGCGCTGATCAGGAATGTGACGTTCGGGAATTGGGCCATGGATTCGTTCCCGCCGACTTGCGGTACACAATGACCGCGACCGTTCGAGGTGCTGGAAGGACGGGTCGCAGCAGAAAGGTCTAGTGTACAATTCCCAGCCTTTTATGCCGCCGCGCGACGTGCTCAGAACATACGAGACGCGCGCTGCGGTCCTGCGGATTACAAGTGTGTCGTCAAACATGACGTCGAACACGACGGCTGCACGAGTCGGGCAGCCCGGTGTGGACGTTGCGGAGTGCGTGATGAAGTTACATGGGCTTGCGTTGTCGGTCGTGTTCAGCGGATTGGCTTTGAGTTTCCCCGCGCTTGGCGCGGGCTCGGCGGAGGCAGGGCAAGCCAAGTCCACTCCTTGCGTCGCATGCCACGGCGTCGACGGCAACAGCGTCAATCCCGAATGGCCGAATCTGGCCGGACAGGGCGCCCCCTACATCGTCAGGCAACTCAAGGCGTTCAAGTCCGGGGAGCGTCAGAACGTTTTGATGTCGCCGATGGCCGCGCCGTTGAGCGATGAGGACATGGAGGATCTCGCAGCGTATTACTCGCAGCAGCAGCCGGCGGGTCTCGAGGCGGATCCGGCCAAAGTGGCCGAAGGCCAGCGGCTCTATCGCGGCGGCGATCCGGTCACGGGCATTGCTGCATGCACTGCCTGCCACGGGCCGAACGGTCGTGGCATGCCCGCCGCCGGGTATCCGTCGCTGCAAGGCCAGCACGCCACCTATATCGCGGCACAACTCAAGGCCTATCGGTCCGGACAGCGAACGACGGATCAGGCCCTCAATCGCATGATGCGCGATGTGGCGAACCGTTTGACCGACGATCAGATCGAAGCCGTCGCGCAATACGTCCAAGGCCTGCGCTAGACGGTCGGGCTCGAGCAGACGAGGTGAGCCATGAAGAAGATCTCTTCTCTCGTAACGGTTAGCGCGCTCGCATTGCTGCTCGTTGCCTGCGGTAAGGAGACTGCCCCGCCGCCTGCAGCGGAGCAGCAACCGACGCCAACCGCTCCGACCGAGGCCGCCGAGCCTGCCGCCGAACCCGAAGCGGCTGCCGAGACGCCTGCGGAATCGACGGCGGATTCAAACGTGCCCGTCGAAGCGATCAGCGAGACGGATGACGAGCCCGTCGTCGAGACCGCAGCGAATGTGAGGCCGGCGCTCAAGCTGGGCGGTGCGGCCAACAAGAACCCGACCTCACCGAAATTCAAAGAAGGCACGCACTACGTGAAGCTCGTGCCGGCCCAGCCGACGAGCGTGGGTCCCGACAAGGTCGAAGTCGTCGAAGTGTTCTGGTACGGCTGCGGCCATTGCTATGCGCTCGATCCCGCGCTCGAGTCGTGGCGCGTCAAGAACAAGCCGGCGTATGTAGAGTTCGTGCGTGTGCCGGCAATGTGGAACGACACGTTACGCATGCACGCCCGGGTGTTCTACACCGCCGAGCTGCTCGGCAAGCTCGATGAGGTGCACACGCCGGTCTTTCGCGAGATTCACACCAAAGGCAACGGCTTGAACACGGTCGCCAGCGTCACCGCGTTCTTCCGCGAGCACGGTGTCGGCACGGACGAATTCCAGAAAGCCTTCAGCTCGTTCGCCGTCGAATCCAAGCTCCAGCGGGCCGATTTCCTCAATCGCCGTTATCGCATCGATTCCGTGCCGACCATCATCGTCAACGGCAAGTACAAGACCGACGTCGGCATGGCCGGCGGCGAGCCTCAGCTCTTCCAGCTCATCGGCGAGCTGGCGGCCTTCGAGCACGGTGGCTGAACCGGGGCGCACAGCGATGTGCGCCGACGGTTGATCCGCAACCGCCCGCAACGCCATTCGGCACCATGCTCACCGTTTTCATTCCGCAACCGAATGGCCTGAAGCAACTTACGGGCAGCGAATCTCTCGCGCTGCCCGAGGAAGCCGTCTGGATCGATCTCTTGGAGCCCACGCTCGCGGAAGAGCACGACGTGGAAGCCAAGCTCGGCATCGACGTGCCGACGCGCGAGGAGATGAAGGAGATCGAGGCGTCGAATCGGCTTTACGAAGAGAACGGCGCGCTCTACATGACGATGACGCTGGCAGCGAAGCTCGATACCGATCGCCCGGTGAGCACTGCCGTCACGTTCATTTTGACCCGCGGCCGGCTCGTGACGGCGCGCTATATCGACACGCGACCGTTCAATCAGTTCATCAGTTACGCGCAGACGCATCCCGGAGCATGCCAAAGCGGCATCTCGATTCTGGCCGGAATCGTCGAAGCGATCATCGAACGTATCGCAGACATCCTCGAACGCGTCGGCGCAGATCTCGACACGCTCTCGGGCTCGATCTTTGCACGCAACGGCTCGGATACACCGTCGAGCCGCGACCTGCGCTCCATGATCGAGCGCATCGGCTTCAGCGGCGACTTGAATTCCAAAGCGCGAGAAAGCCTCGTGAGCCTGGGACGCCTCTTGGTGTTCCTGCAGCAGGCGAACGTTCCGGAGCTCACGCACGAGCAGCGCAGTCGCTTTCGCTCGATCAGCCGCGACGTCGTTTCGTTGTCCGATCACTCGAGTTTCCTCGGCTCGAAGATCTCGTTCCTGCTCGAAGCGACCCTCGGGCTCATCAACGTCGAGCAGAACAACATCATCAAGATCTTTTCCGTCGCCGCCGTCCTGTTCCTGCCGCCCACGCTCATCGCGAGCATCTACGGAATGAACTTCAAGCTCCTACCGAACATTCCCGGCGAGTACGGCAACTTCTTCTTCTCGATCGGCCTCATGATCGCCTCGATGGGCGTCACGTATGCGCTGTTCAAGAAGAAGGGATGGCTGTGACCTTGGGCTGAAGGCTGAAGACTGAAGGTAGAAGGGGAAAAGGGAAAGGGGAAAAGGGAAAGGGGAAAAGGGAAAAGGGAAAGGGGGATGCGGAGTGAGGGAAGAAGGGAATAAGGGAAGGAGGGAATAAGGGAAGTTCGTGCGATTGGATACACTACTCACCCACTCACCTCGAACGCGAATCACGAATCACGAGTCACGAGTCACGCAACCATGTCCCATCCCATCAACAGCATGGCGCTCTTCTGCGATTTCGAGAACATCGCGCTCGGCGTGCGCGATGCCAAGTACTCGAAGTTCGACATCGCGCGCGTACTCGAGCGGCTGCTCCTCAAAGGCAGCATCGTCGTGAAGAAGGCGTATTGCGATTGGGAGCGCTACAAGGAGTTCAAAGCGCAGATGCACGAGGCGTCGTTCGAGCTGATCGAGATTCCGCACGTGCGCATGTCTGGAAAAAACTCCGCGGACATCCGGCTCGTCGTCGATGCGCTCGATCTCTGTTACACCAAGGCGCACGTCGACACGTTCGTGATCATCAGCGGCGATTCGGATTTTTCGCCGCTCGTGAGCAAGCTGCGCGAGAACAACAAAACGGTGATCGGTGTCGGTGTGAAGAGCTCGACGTCCGATCTGCTCATCGCCAATTGCGATGAATTCATCTTCTACGACGATCTGGTCCGCAAAGAAGAGAAGAAGCAGCGCTCGCGGCGCAAGCCCGCCGCCAAGACATCGAGCGATGCGCAGCAGAAGCCGCAACCGAAAGCCGAACAGACCGACGAGGATCGCCGTCAACAGGCCTTCGAGCTGGTGATCGATACCATCGATGCGCTCGCCGAGGAGCGCGACCAAGACGAGAAGATCTGGGGCTCGATGGTGAAACAGACCCTGAAGCGACGGAATCCCGGCTTCAACGAGAGCTACTACGGTTTCCGCACGTTCAGCGATCTGCTCGAAGAAGCGCAGCGCCGCAAGCTCCTCGAGCTCGAGCACGATCAGAAATCGGGCGGCTACATCATCAAGCGCGTCCTGCGCGAAGAGTCCGAAACTCCGAACGGCTAGCGCGACTGCGTCTCGGCTTCGAGCCCGAGATCGACGACGACCGGCAAATGATCCGAGCCCAGCTTCGGGCCGACACCGATGCGCTGCACGCGCCAGTGGCGCGAAGCAAAGCAATGATCGATGCGAATGCGCAGCGGCCAGAACTGCGCCGGCCACGTCAGCAATAGCCCCTGCGCTAGCGCGCAATCGGTCAATCCGGAGCGCTTTACGAACCGATCGAAATGCTGCGACCAGGGCGTGAGATTGAAATCCCCTGCCGCAAGCACCGGCGCATGCTCCGCCCGAGCCTGCGATGCGATCGAGGCAAGCTGTGCCGTGCGGGCCCGCGATTGAGATGGACTGAGCGGCCAGCTCAAATGCGCGCCGAACAGCACGATCTCGGTGCCCTGCCAATCGATGCTGGCGCGGGCAATGCGCGTCGGTCCGCGGCCGGGCAGCCTCATGTGTTCGGCTCGCAGCGGCCACCGGCTGAAGATCGCAAGCACTCGCGGTAAGTCGGGCGTTGCCGTTCGATAGGCATAGTCCGGCAGGCGCCGGGCGATCCGCTCCACGTCCGCGCGATGCAGCTCTTGCAAGATCACCACATCGGCATCGCTCGCACGCAAGAAGTCGACGAGCCGTTCCCGATCGTCGTTACGCAGCCAGACGTTGAACGTGACGATCCTGAACGTTTGCTCAGCGGATGCCTGCTCGGTGCGCACGAGGTACGGTGCCACCGTCGCCGAGATTGCAGCAGCACCGAGCAAAGCAACGAACGCTGTCCCATAGCGCCGTGCAACGAGCAATGCGAGCGCGCATGCGCAGAACACGGCGAGATATTGCACGCGGAAGTTCGCGAACAGATCGAACGGCCAGGCGATGAGGCCGAGATAGCCGATGCCGAAAGCTGCCCACGTCAGCCAAGTCGCGACGCTTGCGGGCAAACCGAGGCTGCGATCGAGCGCGACGCGACGCTCCATGTCGAGCTAGGAAAGGCAGAACGAATACAAGACGTGAGCGTGCTTCAGATGAGCGCTTTCGCATCCCGCCAGCGGCTCGAGGCGCTGCGCTCCTTGATATAGAACAACTCCACGTGACGCACACCCTTCATGCGACGCGACGAGCGGCGCACTTCGCGCAGGAGTCTCAACAGCAATTGCTCGCCCGCCTTCGGCCCGCCGCTCGCGTACTCGGGCGCTACGCCAAGGTGCACGACGGTGACATGCTCCAAATCGGCGCGCATGTACACGGCGACACCGACGGGCCGCGCGGTGTTGCGCTCCACGGCGAACAAGCACTGGACATCGCTCAGACCGCTGACACGCACGCGCAGCCGATCGCCGTCTGCAACGATTTCGGGTGTGCCGAAGCGCTCCACCGCCTCGGCGATACACGCCGCGTAGCGATCCTGGCAGGAGTTGAAGAACACCAGCGTTTCGAGCGCCGCCCGCTGGGCTCTCGGCACGTGAGATCTGAATTCGATCGCATCTCGCATAGGAGCCGTATCCAGACCGAACCGGCGCGCATCATGACCGGGCATTCCGCTGCTTGTCGAGCACCATTCGCTCGTAAGTCATTGCATTGGCAGCAGAAAACGGCATACGTCGCAGAAAAGAGTCAGCCCCGGGCAGACGCAAGTCCCTAATTTTTCGGTCTACGCGGGCAGGCGAAGCGCATGGGGCCCAGCCGATGTTGCGCATGCGTCACAATCGCCGTTTCCATCCGGGCGGAGGCAGCGCACCGCCGTGACAACTCGCAGTGCGCGCTAACGCGCCGAAAATTTGAACTGAAGCAAAAATCCAATGCGTAAAAACGAGGAACTGGTTCGAGAGTAATCGGAACGCTTATTGTCAGATAGGAGCACTGCCGATTCCGCTCGGCACCGGATGCGCTTACTTGCAGCCAGCCCGAATCGACGAACACAGTGGGCCGGCGACCTTCGCTGCGTCCGGAAAACGAGCGTACAGGCGGCGCCGGCCCCCCAAGCCGTGACCCGCCGGACACTTGGTTACAGGGGAATTGTCCATGGGCATTTTTGATCTGGGTCGATACAAGGGAATCGTCTTCGCCATCACCGGCTTCCTGCTGTTCATGGCGTTCATCCTGGCGATGAACTTCCAAATGGCAGGCCGGTTCGCCCACAGCGTAAGCGGCGTGAAATTCCTCGAGCAGCATCAGGATCAGCCGCTCCTGCTGTATCAAAGCGGCGTGCAGCTCGCCGAACGGCTGAAGAACGGCGAGAAGGTCGACGACGCATTGGACGCGCTGGACAAGGCCGCGCTCAAGTTCGATCACGGCCTGAACGGGCTCACGAGCGGCATGATCACCGACGCAAACGGCGAGGTCATCGGCCTCGGCGTCCTGCGATCGGACAAGGCCAAAGAGCTCATTGCGAGCAGCACCAAGATCTGGGACTCGTACAAGACCAAGCTGGAGCCGGTGCGCCGGTTCTCCGGTTCGCCGTACGCGACGGATTCTCCGGACGCGCAGCCTGAAGCGGACAAGTCGGGTGTAGAGCTCAGCCCGCGCGGACGACGTTTGCAAACGGCAGTGACGGAGTTGAACGAATTCGGCGCTGCCGCGCATACGCAGCTCGCCAACGTGAGCAGCGAGCTTGCGAAGCTCGTCGAACAAGACAGCAACAAGCAGGCAGCCATTCTCCGAGGCATCCAGGTCGGCGGCATGGTCGCGGCGCTCCTGCTGCTCGGCGCGATCTTCTTCTACTTCGCACGCAACCTGCGCAAGGAAGAGTTGGCTTCCAACCGCGCCCGCAAGGAAACGCAGGACATTCTGCGCACCGTGAACGAAGGTCTGTTCCTGTTGGACAAGGACCTGAAGATCGGCAGCGAGCGCTCGCTGGCCCTCAACACGATCTTCCGGCGCGACGATTTCTCGAACATCACGTTCGACGAGCTGCTGAAGCCGATCGTGCCGGAGAAGACGCTGAAGACGGCGATGGATTACGTGGCGCTGCTCTGGGGCGAGCGCGTCAACGAAAAGCTCGTCAAGACGATCAATCCGCTGAGCGAAGTCGAAGTTCATTTCGAGAATCCCGCCGGCGGTTTCGACACTCACTTCCTCGAATTCGACTTCAACCGCGTGAAGTCCGACGGCGCACTGTCGCACTTGCTGGTGACGGTGAACGACGTGACGAAGCGCGTGATGCTGTCGCGCGAGCTGCAGGAATCGCAGGAGAAGGCGCAGGCGCAGCTCGATCTGCTGCTGCGCATCCTCCACATCGAGCCGGATGCGCTCACGAGCTTCCTCACCGATGCGGAGGTCTCGCTCAAGATGGTCAACTCCATCTTGAAGGAGCCTGCGCGCGAAGAATCCGCGTTCCGCGCCAAGATCGACGGCATCTACCGTCAAGTGCACGCCGTGAAGGGCGAAGCCGCGGCGCTCGGCTTGAAGACCGTCGAGCAGCGCGCGCACGCGTTCGAAGAGTCGCTCAGCGATCTCAAAGGCCGGCCGAACCTGTCCGGTAGCGACTTCCTGCCGCTCGTCGTCAAGCTCGACGACCTGTTCAACCACTTGGCGCAAGTGCGCGAGATGCTCGGCCGTCTCGTCGATCTCCATCAGGCGATCGCCAACCGCCGTGCCGCGGGCGCTGCGCCGCTCGAAGCCGAGAAGGTCGATGCATGGCTCGGCGGCGCGCACGACGCAACGATGCAAATGCAGGCGCTCACTCCGAACACGGTCGTCGAGAGCGCATCGAGCCTCGACCGTACGCTCGAAGATCTCGCCAATCGCATCGCTTCGAGTCAGTCCAAGCAAGTCACCGTCAAGTGCAAGGGTCTCGACCGGGTTCCCGAGGCCTATCGCAAGGCGGTCAAGGACATCACGATTCAGCTCGTGCGCAACGCCGTTGTGCACGGCATCGAAACGCCGGAGGAGCGTCTGCGCGCGAACAAGTCCGAAGTCGGCACGCTCGGCGTGGAGTTCACGCAGCGCGGCGATGAAGGCTTCGAGCTCATCGTGCAGGACGACGGTCGCGGTTTGCAGCTCGACCGGATCAAGGAGGTGGCCATCGAACGCGGCCTGATCACGCCGGCGCAAGCCGCGATGCTCGATCCGCGTCAGACGATGGCTCTCATCTTCCGCCCGGGCTTCTCGACAGCAGATCGCGTAACGAGCGATGCGGGTCGAGGCGCAGGCATGGACCTCGTGCGCGTCCTCGTGGCCGAGCTCGGCGGTCGCGTCGGCCTCGCCTCGGCGGGCGGACGTTTCTCGAAGTTCAAGATCTGGCTGCCGGCGACCGAGCGCGCCGCGGCTTAAGACATACGCGCATATCAACGAGGGAAAGCAATGGCGCTAGCAGATGCAAAGGCTCAGCCGTTGACGAAGCGAAAGCTCAAGCTCATGATTTGCGACGACTCGAACATCATTCGTCGCAAGATCGAGCGCGAGCTTCAGCTGGACAATCTGGAGGTAATCGCGACCGCGGCGAATGGAAGGTTGGCCGTCGAAGCGTTTCGCAAAGAGCCGGCGGACGTAGTCACGATGGACATTACGATGCCCGAGATGGACGGCATCGAATGCGTCGAAAATCTGGTTAAGATCAAGCCAGACGTTCTCATCCTCGTCATCTCGGCTCTCTCGGACAAGGCGACCGCGATCGAGGCCCTGAAGAAAGGAGCGAACGGATTTCTATGCAAACCGTTCACAGACCGCCAGCTGACGGAAGCGCTGGAGGAGCTGCTGAGGGGCGCGAACCATGTTGACTAAAGTTGAGCTCGAAACTTTCGTCGAAGGGACGACGCACTACTTTGCAACCGCTGCGAATCAACCTGCCACGGTCGGCTCTCCGTACCTGGTTCAAGAGGGCAAGCCGACGGTTCAAGAATTCACGGGCGTGATCAACATCGCCGGCAAGCGCCGCGGCGTTGTCTATTTCACGGCATCGCGTCCGATGCTTACGGTCATGCTGATGCGTATGGGCGAGACGGAGCTCACGCACGAGAACATGTGCGATCTCGTCGGCGAGGTCGCCAACACGATTTCGGGCAACGCGCGCCGCGATTTCGGCAAGGACTTCATGATCTCCGTGCCGACGGTACATGCCGGCGATCCGGAGAAAGTCGTCCTGCCCGAGAACTTGCGTTCCTACGTCATTCCCATCAACTGGCGCAGTCATTCGGCACAGCTCGTCGTCTGTCTCGAATGAGACGGATGAAATGACGTGCAGCGCCCGCGGTCAGATAGTGGCGACGGTGCAGCGGTACGCCGCTCGCCTCTGTCCGCCGGGCGCATCGACATCATCGTTCTGACCCGCGATCCGGCGTTGCTCGCAACGCTGCGCGAAGCCGCCGGTCCCGAACATCCGATCCTCGAAGCCGATTCGCCCGAAGCTGCTGCCGAACGGCTGATCGGCGGCCATTGCGGCATTTTCATCATCGACGTCGCAGTTGCGCGCGACGTCGCAGAGCTCGTCAGCAAGCTGCAAGCCCAGTTTCCCGAGATCGTCGTGCTCGCCACGGGCCGGCGCGAGGAACAGCATGCCGTCGCTGCGCTCGTTGGCGACGGCCGCATCTACCGCTTCTTGCACAAGCCGATCTCGCCGCAACGCGCTGAGCTCTTTCTGAGTACGGCGCTGCGCCGCTACGGCGAAATGCATTCGCAAGCCATCCCTGCCAGAGCGACGCCCGCACGCACCCGGAGCGCCCGCAAATCGTTGGGTGTCGCACTGGCGGTGCTGCTCGTCAGCGCCATCGGCGGGCTCGCGGCGTGGTATGTGTATTCGCCGCGCGAACCCATTGCAGACGACGTCGAAGAGAGCGCACCGAGCGCAACGCTGACCGAGCTCCTGGCGCGCGCAGACGAAGCTCACGCTTCGGGACGGCTCGTTCCGCCCGCAACGGACAACGCATTCGACCTGTATCGCACCGCGCTGCGCATCGATCCCGACAATCAGCACGCAAAACAGGCGATGCAGCGCATCGTCGAGCAAGTCGAGCAACGCCTGACCGAAGCGCTTGCCGCGAAAAATCTCGTGGCAGCTCGCGATGCGTTCACGACCCTGCAGCGCATCGCGCCGCGCCATCCGCGCTTGGATGCATTGCAGACCGAGCTTCTAACCGCATCGCGACAAGCAGGCACGGCACTGAAGCCCGCGGCGAGAACGCCGCAGCCGCCGGTGTCGGACGCTCCGCCAATTGCCGAGCGGGGCAATTCGAACGTTCAAGTGGCAAAGGCGTTTCTCGAGACGAATCAGCTCGTCGATCCGCCGGAAGCCAGCGCACTCGGAGCGTTGCGTCGCGCCCGCGAAGCCGACGAGGATTTCGATGCGATCCGAATCGCCGCGACAGATCTCGGCACTCGGCTGCTCAATCAAGCGCTCGCAGCGATCGACGCCGACGAGCTCGACGCAGCGCGCAGCGCTTATGGAGCGGCAGTCGAGGTCGATCGGGAATTCGAGCTTGCGCTTCCGGACCTGGAGCTCGTCGGCACTCGTTTGCAGGCGGCACGCGAGGCTGTCGAACGCGAAGCCGTCGATGCGCTGATCGAACGCGCGATGCGTTTGCGCATGAGCGGCAACCTGCTCGAACCGCCCGGCGAGAATGCCTTCGAAGTGCTGCAGGAAGCGCTCGCCCGCGGCGCCTCGACCGAGCAACTCAAGATCGAGCAACAACGCCTCTCATTCGCTCTTCTCGAACGCACGCGAACTGCGCTTGCAGCCGGTGACATCAATATGGCCGAGGTGTTTGCCGATCGCGCCGAAGCCGTGTTACCGCGGCTGCCGCAAACACGCGCGCTGCGCGAGCAGATCGATGCGGCGCGAGCCGAGCGCGAGGCTGCGACCGTCGTCTTACAAGCGGCGGGCCTGCCGCGCACGCGCGAAGTCGCCGCCGTTTATCCGCGCGAGGCGCTGCTCAACGGCACGGAAGGCTGGGTCGATCTGGAATTCACGATCGACGAGCACGGCGTGCCGAACGACATTCGCGTGAAGGCCTCCGAACCGCGTCGCGTGTTCGACACCGCAGCGATCCAAGCGCTGCGTCAGTGGCGATTCGAACCCATCGTCACCAACGGCGTGGCCCGAGCGCGCCGCGCGACGCTCAGAATGCAGTTCCGACTGGAGTCGAACCGCTAACGGCTCGGCGCTGCCTGGTTCGAAAGCGTTTCGTACTTGCGCCCGAGCCACCAACCGAGTGCAGCCCAGACGAGCGCAACGCCGGCGCCCAGTACTGCGATCGCGGCCGGCCCGACACCGGCGCCATCGAGCGCCTTGTTGATCTGCGCGACGATGGCATCCGAGCCTCGATACACGGGCACGTCCACGGTGTTCTTCGCCTTGTACTTCGACTCCTTGTCGAGCGGTCCCCACAACATCTCGCGACCCGGGCGAACGAACGCGTATTCCATGGCGCGCCGTGCGACGAATACGACCGCGAGCACCGCAAGCGTTCCCGTTGCAGCCAATGCCAGGAAGCCGCCGACCATCACCAGCGGCACGAGCGTGATGAGCGCAACGACGCCGAACTTCTTCGCGATACGCCCGGTCAGGAAGATCTGCGACAGCACCGTTAGCGTCTGAACGATCCAATCGAGGCGCGCGAAGAATCGCGTGCGATCGCCGGTGTCGACGAAAGCCGCCTCGACGAGGCGTAGCTGCTCGAAGTACAGGAAGGTGTTCACGGTCGAAATGAAGAAGACGAACACCGCAATGCCGAGGATGTAGGGCGATTTCAGGATCAACGACACGCCCGCGAACACATTGCCGCCGAGCGGTCGATCTTCGGCCGCCTGGGCCTGCGGCCGATCGCGCCAAATTCCCAGCAACACGCGCTGACACACGATCGCAGCAACGAACAAGGCAGCACCCAAGAACAGGATGCCGCTATTGCCCACGCGACCGACGAGCATGTCCGATGTAAGCGGGCCGAGCAGCGCCCCCGCACTGCCGCCGGCCGCAATGACGCCGAACAACCGCTTGCTCTGACCCGTATCGAAGAGCTCGAGCAGGAAGCTCCAGAACATCGAGATCAGGAACAGGTTCACCACGCTGATGAACACATAGAAGACTTTGCCGACGAGCGGATCGACATGTTCGCCGCGCATGGCCAGCCCGGTGAACGCCAGCATCAGCGCCACGAATCCGTAGATGGTCGGCAGGAAGACGCTACGGCGAAAGCGCGCGACGATCGCGCCGTAGGCCGGGATGATCAGAATCGCCGCGGCCGAGGTGAATATCCAAAGATCGGCCGTTTGCTCGCGGCCGAGAATGGTGCCGATCGTTTCGCGCACGGGGCGCACGGCGAAGTAGCCGGCCCACATGAAAAAGAACAAGAGGAATGCCGCGACGACCGCGGGTAGCTCGCGCGGTTCTACCGTAGCAACGCGCGACAGGAGGCGTCCCAACCAAGACGGTCGTTGGGATTCGTATTGTTCGCTCGACATGACCGGCCCCTGTGGTGAGGTGGGACCGATTGTAGGCAACGCCGCGGCGGCGAGGCAGCGTTAGAGGTGAAGAAAGCTTCGGGGCTGGGGGCATCCGTGCCCCACTGTCTACGTCCCGGCGCCCGCGCTCGCGGCGCGGGCAAATCGTTATTGGATCGTCTTGCTCGCGATCGCGGAGTTCGCGCTCTCGGCACCCGCCGAGTTGACGGCGCGGACCGCGAAGTACCACGTCGCTTGCGTCAATCCATCGACCACGTACGTCGTCGTGCCCGGATTGTTGATCGTAATGGTCTGCGTCAGCACGCTCGGGCTCGTTCCGTACACGATGCGATAGCCGGCCAAGTTCGTGAGCGGCGAGCCGTCCGTGTTCTGAGTCGGTGCCTGCCACGAGAGCGTTGCCGAACCGGTCACCGGCGGCGGAGGCGGTGTCGGAGCAGTGACCGTGATCGAGAATGCCGGCAAGGACGCGGTCGCAGTGCCGTCGCTCACTCGAATGATGATGTTGCTCGCGGTACCCGCAGCAGTCGGAGTTCCGGAGAGGAGACCGGTCGCCGTGTTGAAATCGAGCCAGCCCGGACGATTCTCGATCGACCATGCCAACGTATCGCCATCGGGATCGCTTGCCGTCGGCTGGAAGGTATAGGCGACACCGACTGTCGCAGTCGTCGGCGGTGTGCCCGAGATCGTCGGCGCACGATTCTGCGGCGGAGGCGGCGGCGGTGCCGGAGGCGCCGTAACGGTGATCGAGAAAGCCGGTAACGACGCCGTCGCGCGTCCGTCGCTCACGCGAATGACGATGTTCGAATACGTACCGACGTCCGTAGCGCTCGGTGTGCCGCTCAGTCGGCCCGTGACCGAGGAGAAATCCGCCCAGAGCGGCCGATTGTCGATGTCGTAGGTCAGCTTGTCGCCATCGGGATCGCTACCGACGGGCTGGAACGAATACTGCTGACCGGCTTGCACCGAAGAGGCGGGTGTGCCGCTGATCGTCGGCGCCTGATTGGCCGGGCCGCGCACTTGAATCGAGAACGTCGGCAAGAGCGCAGTGGCTTGGCCGTCGTTGACGCTGATTTGAATGTTCGAATACGTGCCGACGTTGCCTGCTCCGGGCGTGCCGCTCAGTCGGCCGGTCTTGTTGTCGAAATCCAGCCACACAGGCCGATTCGAAATCGAGAACGTCAGCGTGTTGCCGTCCGGGTCGGTTGCGACCGGCGTGAACTCATAGTAGACACCCACGTCGGCAACGGTCGGCGGCGTACCGCTGATCGTCGGCGGCGAGTTCGGCGGCGGCGGATCGTTTGCCGGCAGCACGGTGATGCGGAACGGACCGATCGCACGCTGCTCGCGTCCATCCGTTACCGCGATCGTGATGTTGTCCGTCACACCCACATCGGATGCCGAGGGCGTTCCGGTGAGCGCGCCGGTCTCGTTGCTGAAGTCAGCCCAAGACGGCTTGTTCGTGATCGTGAATTCGAGGAAATCGTCGTCTTCGTCGGAAGCGACCGGCGTAAACGAGTAAGTCTGTCCGACGCGCACGCTCGATGCCGGAATGCCGCTGATCTCGGGAGGGCGATTGGCCGTGGTAGACGGCGCGCCGATGACATCGGCAGGTTCGTCTCCGTCGCTGCCGCCGCCCAAGCATCCCGCCAAAGCCGTGCTCACGATGAGCACCAGCGGCCAACGTACTGCTGCTTTCATCCAATCGGTTACATGAATCATTGCTTGCACCTATGCAGTTCCCTCGAGCAGCCGAACGCGACGAACGATCGCGCCCTCGAGCTGTAAGTCGGAGATGTGCAGGGCAAGAACACTGGATGTGCGGCGCTTGCACTGGAACGTGCATCGCCGCTTCGCGCATGCGCGCGCGTCAATTGGCAACCCCGCTGTCGTAAGACATTCGTCTCGTAGACCGGTGGCTTTGCGTCCCCGCCTTTCGACGGGTTTGCCCTGTTCAATTGCGCTGCTCCCAACTCTTCGTCTCTTCGTGCGGCACACGACACATGGCGGATGCATCGTGCACGACACCTTGCAGGTGTCTTCGACAAGGAACCAACGCGAAAGCCGCGGAGGCAGCTGAGGAATGACGACGTGAGCTTCGAATACGAAGCTTCGCCGGCAGCCCCGCTATCCGACATTGCGTGCGCACGTTCGCGCGAAACGTTCGGACCGGAGGCTTTGCGTCCCTGTCTTTCGACAGGTTTGCCCTTGTGAAGCGATATCGAGTTAACCCGACTCCGCAATACGTTGCAATTGTCGTCATGCAACGACAGAGTCGCAGAAAGAAGTTCACATAAGAGCGTCAATTGACAGAACGTATGCAGCACGCTTTCCGCAGTTGCGACTTGTACGATTTGCACGTGCTTGCTGCGCTGCATGTTCATTGCACGCTCTTCGACACGATGTTCGAGTTCTCGCTCTCGACGCCCGCAGTCGTGTACGCACGCACGGCGAAGTAATAGGTTCCGCGGCCGAGACCGTCGAGGACGTATCTGGTGACACCGGCATTGGCGACTTGCACGACTTGCGTGAGCGCGCTCGAGCTCGTGCCGTAATAGATGCGATAGCCCGCGAGATTCGTGAGCACGCTGCCGTCCGTATTCGTGGTCGGCGGCGTCCAGGACAGTGTGGCGACGCCAGGCGTTGCAGCCGGGTTCACCGTGATCGCAAACGCCGGAAGCGAGACGCTCGACCGACCGTCGCTCACCGTGATCGTGATGTTGGAATATTTGCCGACGTTGGCCGCGGCAGGTGTGCCGCTCAGCTGTCCGCTCGTCGTGCTGAACGTCGCCCATGCAGGCTTGTTCGCGATCGAGAACGTCAGCTTGTCCCCATCCGCATCCGATGCAGTGGGACGGAAGCTGTATGCAGCCCCGACCTCGACTGTCGTGGCAGGCGACCCGCCGATCGTCGGCGCGCGATTCGGGTTGGACACTACGATCGAGAATGCTGGCAGCGATGTCGTCGCCTTGCCGTCGCTGACGCTGATGACGATCGAAGCGAACGTGCCTGCCGCGGTCGGAGTGCCGCTCAAGCGTCCGGTGGACGTGCTGAACGAGGCCCAGCTCGGTTTGTTCTGAATGGAAAAGCCGAGCGTATCGCCGTTCGCATCGCTTGCTGCCGGCTGGAAGCTGTATGCAACGCCTACGGTCGCAGTCGTCGACGGTGTGCCGGAAATGGTCGGCGCGGTGTTCGCAGTCTTCGGTTCGCGCGCGACGATGTAGAACGGCGGCAGCGAAACCGTGGTCTTGCCGTCCGTGACGCTGAGAACGATGTTCTCCCAGCGGCCTGCCGCCGTAGGCCAGCCCCAGATCTTGCCGGTGTCCGGATCGAGCTTCATCCAACTCGGCGCGTTGGCGACCGAGAACGTCAACTTGTCGCCGTCGGCATCCGATGCGGTCGGCGTGAAGCCCCAGGCATAACCGAGCGTCACGGTCGCCTGCGGCGTGCCGCTGATCGTCGGGGGACGGTTCGATGGAGCCTTCGGTTCGCGCGCGACGATATAGAACGGCGGCAACGAAACTTTCGTCTTGCCGTCCGTGACGCTGAGAACGATGTTCTCCCAGCGGCCGGTCGTCGTCGGCCAGCCCCAGATCTTGCCGGTGTCCGGATCGAGCTTCATCCAGCTCGGCGCATTGGCGACGGAGAACTTCAGCTTGTCGCCGTCGGCATCCGATGCGGTCGGCGTGAAGCCCCAGGCATAACCGAGCGTTACGGTCGACTGCGGCGTGCCGGAAATCACCGGCGCAGCAGCCATGGCAAGCGAGCCGGCGCACACCGACCCGAGCCCGGCAAGCAGGCGTACAAACCACCCATTGAAGTTCGGCACGATCGACGATCTCTCCAAGCGCAAATTCCCCGCTGCGCCCGAGGCACAGCGACTTCGTGCGAAAGCAAGGGAAATTCGCGTTGGCAGATCGCGACCGCGACTGCCGAGGCAGGCGATTTACGCGCGGCACGTTCAACGATGTGCTGAGTGCTGGCGCGGCAACCCCGCTATCCGTGCCGACTGTTGCGAGTCGGCCGAGGACCGGAAGCTTTGCGTCGCCGCCTTTCGACGGCTTTGCCCTTGTTCGACGGAAACGATTCTGCGCGTGTAGGCCAATGCGACATATCGGACGCCCCCCCATCGCGAAGAAGCCGATGCGAGCGATGCCGAGTCAGGGGAAACGGCAGCGTCGGTCAGGGGGCGCCTGATGGCGCCTCGTAACTCGTGACTCGTGATTCGTGATTCGTGAGTGGGCCGATGTGCGCGGCAGGCGCGCATCGACCTCAGGGGAAAAGGGAATGAGGAGTGAGGGAAGAAGGGAAGAAGGGAAGGAGGGAAGTGGCGCGCTGCGCGCCTCCACCTTCAGTCTTCAGCCTTCAGCCTCTAAGCGCACGACGCGGTCGCACGCTCAGTCGGGAAACGCAAATCCCCGCTGCCTCACCAGGCGCGTGCAGGCGGCAACGAGATGCGGATCGTAGAGCCTGCCGGCGTTGCGGTTGATCTCGTCGATGGCGGCATCCATGCCGAGCGCAGGGCGATACGGACGCGGCGAGCACATCGCTTCGACCGTGTCCGCGATGGCGATCACGCGCGCTTCGATCAGAATGTCGTCGCCCTTGAGACCGCGCGGATAGCCGCTACCGTCGATGCGCTCGTGGTGCTCGAGGATGATGTCGGCGATCGGTGCGCCGAAGTCGATGTCCGCCAGCAGCTTGCAGCCTTCTTCAGCATGCGTGCGCATGAGAGCGAGCTCGACTTCGTTGAGCGGCGCGGGTTTGGCGAGAATCGTCGGCGGCACGGCAATGTTGCCGATGTCATGCAATAGCGCGGCAATACGGACCGCATCCTGGCTACGGCTGTCCAATCCCGCTTCGCGCGCCAGCGCGACTGCGAGCGTAGCCACGCGTCGCGCGGATCCGGCGGTATACGGATCGTGACGCTCGCTCATGCGCACGAGCGATTCGATGACACCTTGCAGAGCGACGTCGGTGCGCTGCAGAGAAGCCAGCGTCAGCGCATGTGCCCGCTTCGTGTGCAGCATGCGGCACACGCTCTCGGCCATCGACACCAACAGCGTTTGATCCTCTTCGTTGTAGGGAGCATCGCGATTCGCGACGCCCAGAACGGCCATCGTCTGGTCGTCGGCAACCAGAGGCACTGCGAGATATCGCTGCAAGTCCGGCAATCCGTCCACTTGCGGTTTGCGGGACAAATCGTTGCTGGAGGTCGGATGGCGCGCTTTGACGCACTCCGTGAACAATCCGACCTGGGCGATCGGACGCGGTTCGGCCGTCGCCATCGTCACGTGCAATTGACTGCGCTCGCGCCAGGCCGCCAGCGTGATGGTCTTTTGCGTCGAATCGACGAAGTACAGATAACTGAGCGGCGAGTTCGTGGCGAGGCCCGCCTGATCGACGACGCGCCGTACGATGCCGGACTCGTCGAAGCCCTCGGAATGCTTGAACAGATCGACGAGGAATTCGAGCTGCCGCTGACTGCTGCGCCGACGAGCGGCTTCGCGCCGGCGTTCGGTGATGTCGCGAACGAGCAATGTGCTCGGTTGTGCCGCACCGTCCGCCAAGGGGCCGGCGCTCACCTCGACATCGAACACCGTACCGTCGGCACGCCTGTGCCGCGTCTCGTAACGATTTGCGCCCTCCTCCGCGTGCCACTGCGTCCGTGCCGTCGTGTCGTCGATGCCGTGCTGCTCGAGATCGGCAAGCGTCTTGCCCAGCAACTGTTCGCGCGTGTAGCCGGACATGAGGCAGTACGCCGCGTTCGCCTCGACGATGCGACCCTCCGCATCCAGGGCGAGGTAGCCGTCGCCGAGCGCATCGATGACCTCGCGAGCTGCGGCTGCAGAGCGGGCGCGGGACTGTTCGCGTTGGATTCTCTGCGTCAAATCGTAAGCGCACACGAGATCCGCGCTGCGCCCGTCGAATTCGATCGATTCGGTGGCGAGCGCGACGAATAGCGGCTCGCCCGCCTTGTTCTTGTGAGCGACGACGTTCGCGGCTTCCTGATCGGGCGCTTGCGCCGACCCTTCGAGCGCGTCGCGGGTGAGCGCGAGAAATTCGGCGCGCGTGTAGCCGTACAGCTTGAGCGCCGCATCGTTCACGGCGATGAATCCGCGGGTTGCGTGATCGGCGATCCACATCGGCAGCGGATTCGCTTCGAACACGCGGCGGAAACGCGCCTCGCCGGCTGCAATGCGTTCCTGGGTCGCTTCGAGCTCGGCAATTTGCGCGCGCAAGCGACCGTGCGCTTCCTGTGCCCGCTCGAGCGCCTGACGAGCAGTCGCCAATGCCTGCTCGTGCTCGCGCTTCAAGCTGGCGACGGCCTGCTCCGCACGCTGTTGCGCTTGCGTGAGCGCCCGTTCGTGCTCGGCCTTCAATTGCGCCAGCGCCTGAGCATGCTCCTGCATGAGTTGCTGCTTGGAAGGACCGGCTTCCGTGTCCGCCTTCTGGCGCGTCGGCCTGCGCTGGATGACGGTCTTGTCCAATGCCGGCAATTGCACGGTTGCCGCCGTTGCGGCGCCGATCAGTTGATCGACCGCCTCGGCGAGCGCTTCGGGCTGCGCGGTGCGCGCCAAGAAGCGTTCCGCGCCCAGCTCGAGCGCAAAACGTTCGTACTTCGGATCGTCATGACGACGGGTATAGAAGATGAACGGGATCGACTGCAGCCGCTCGTCCTGTTTCCACTTGCGGCAGAGCGCAAACCCGTCCATGCGCGGCAGGACGATGTCGGAAACGACCACATGCGGCGGCTCGCGACGGGCCAGATCGAGCGCCGTCAGCCCGTTCGATGCTTTTACGACCTGATGTCCGCGGCCCTCGAGCAATTGCTCGAGCGCCGTCTGCTCGGACTCACGCTCGTAGGCAACCAGAATGACTCCCATGCCTTTGACTCCTACCCCATGACTCGGCGGCCGAACCGCGCGAGCGCGGTATGACGTGGCGCTAAGCGCTCATTTCGATTGACGCCGAGCTCCGCAAATGCAGTTGGACGAGCCTACTGAGTATGCCGATGAGGCACTTGAATCGCACTATTCAGGGGCAGTCTGAGGTGTGAAAGAGAGACGTGCAGCACATCACAGGTCGTGACTCTTGATCCGTGACTCGTGGGAGGGCTTGGGACGTGGGGTATGGGGCTCTGGCTGGACTACTTGTGATTCGTGATTCGTGATCCGAAAGAAGGCTCCAATCTTGGGTCTTCCCTCCTTCCCCCCTTCCCTTCTTCCCTTTTCCCTTTTCCCTTTTCCCTTTTCCCCTTTCCCCTTTCCCTGAGCTTCCCCCGATTTCGCGGACACCTTGCAAGAGGTGGACAATGCGGAAATCGGAGGGCAAGAGATGTCGACTAAGAGACGAAAGTTCACAGACGAGTACAAGGCTGAGGCAGTACGGATTTGGC
>Ga0207874_1000491_pt1 | contig 57309 bp, 37 predicted proteins | sample HigsolmetaAR201D_FD_184833 | JGI IMG/M metagenome (GOLD analysis project Ga0207874, IMG submission 184833) | Ionic liquid and high solid enriched microbial communities from the Joint BioEnergy Institute, USA - AR20-1-D (SPAdes) (version 2) ...
TCCAACGACTTCCTCATGAAACCCCGGGCAACAAGTAAGGCGATGTCAGCGATCGGCAAGCCTCACTTGTTGCCCACGGGGGGGGGGACAAAGGGGGAAGGGGCACATCGTCCTTTGCCATCTGACTGCGCTGCGGTGAAACAAGACGGAGCCCACGAGCGGCGCAGCTGTCACTTCTTCTTGCGTCCGGACGTCCGCTTGGCGCTGGCCAGCTTGTCGAAATCGAGTCCCTTGAACATAGAGTAGTCGACGCCCTCCATCAGCCCGACATGCGCCATCTCACGCGCTCGGCTCTCGCTGATCGCCCGGAAGCCATGGAGGTCGTGCTCGTCGCTGAGGGTATGTCCCGCCTGGAGCTTGCGGTCGCGCGCGTCCACCTTGCTGTCGCGCATCATTTCGATGTAACCTCCCCGAAGCGAATGAAACACCTCCTTGTGCTTGCCCGTGATGCCCGCCCATTTGAACAGGCGCGCCATGTAGGAACTCGCGCTCTTGGAGGGATCGGCGAGTCGCATCAGTTCCGGGAACAGGAAGCCATCACCTTGCGAGGTCGCCCATTCCACAAAGCCGATCTCCCGGAGGAAGTCATGCAGGACGAAGAAGGTCGTGCTGGCCTGCGTTTTGATCGGCACCCGTTGCCAGGTTTTGTTCACCTTTATGATGCCGTTGGTCTGCGCGACCCAGACACCTTCGTACTTTTCCCGAATATCGGCCCCGGTGAGGTGTACCAGCAAGCCAAGCCTTCTTCCGGTCAAATGGCCGAGAAGGGGCAGCATGGCCTCATCGAGGAAACCGCGCCCGACGCCAGCGGCGAAGATATTGCTTAACTGCAGGGCGCTGAGCGGTTCCCTGGGCTGGCTGGGAGTGGCGGTGTCAGGGTAAGAAATGGTCACACCAGCGAATGGGTTGGGATAATCGTACGCCGCCATTCGCGAGCGGATCACTGCCTTGACGGCTCCTACATACCCTTCGCGAAGGGATTTTCTCGCCAGGGGCTTCCGGGACAGGTCTTGATTCATGGCGATGATTTCCCTGGCGGACAGGTCCCTGGGGCGGTCCTTTTCCTTGGCGGGCCAGTACTTCAAGAACTTGACGTAAGCCTGCAAGTCCGCAGACGTGTATGTGTCGACCGGATGGTCGCCAACGAGCTCGACGAAGAGGTCACATCGGTATCGAGCGGTCTTGATGTCGGGATTGTCTTCGCCGGATTTTACGGCCCTTGCCTCGAAATACTCGGCCGCGATGGTACTGAACAGCGGCTTGGAGGAGGCAGGTCGAGCAACCGTGCGGCGGTCAAGCTCAAAGGCCGGGACGGGTTGCCTCGGTGCCGCCTTCGGCGAATGTGAGGGAGCGGGCGGCTGGGCAGCGGGGCCAAGCGCGTCTATGCGGGATTCAGGCGCAGGCGGCGCGGCCTTCGGGGCTTCGCCACTCGTGCCGACTGTCGTCGCCGTTGCCATAGCTCGATCGGCGCCTTGAACCTTCGCCACGTAGCGGGCCTTCAGCAGATCGGCATTCTCGATGATTAGTGGATTTCCCGCAGGCCCCTTGGCCACCTCGCGCGCAATGCCTACCAGACCTCGCAGACCCTCGAGCGCCGCCTCCTGATGTGGCGGAGACGGCGGAGCCTCTCCGGAAATCACGGACGCCATGGCCTTCAGATAACCACGCGCCTCGGCCAGCACTTCCAACGGCGTCTCACCCGTGAATTGTGGTGCGCCCGGTCCGTAAGCTTCGCTGCGGCTGCTCGCTCCGTCTTCGTCTTGCCCGTTTGCCAACTTTCTTGTCCTCACTCCCTCAAAGAAGAGGCGGGCATGAGCCGCCATGATGTCCGCCCGGATGCGGGCCTGCCTCGCGGTCAGCGCGCCGAGGCTGACGCGGACGAGGGGAAGCTCGTGGCCGCAAAGGTCCTTCGGAACCCTAATCTGGAAGATGTAAACGGAACCTGATCGCACGAGGTACCGTCCGGCCCCTGTGCCGCGCGGACGTTTGGAGGATGCTTCCCGGGCCGCCGAACGCGTCCTCCCGAGCGATACTTCGGGCGATACATTCAGCGATACTTCTGACGATACATCCATGGCACAGACACCCTCATTTGGGTTCCCAGCCTGGAAATCATGTCGGGAAAACAGCGTCTTGCGCGTAATTGGCGAAGAGTGGATTCGCCGTGGCGGAGAGGATGGGATTCGAACCCACGAGACCCTTTTGGGGTCTACTCCCTTAGCAGGGGAGCGCCTTCGACCACTCGGCCACCTCTCCGGTGAGGCCTCGATTAAAGAAATCCGGCGCCACAATCAACATCCCTTCTGCTCTTTCTCGATCTTTTTATGTGCGGAACTATCGCTGCCCGCGCCGCAGGCACAGACCCGGCCGGAGTACCAGTCCGCCTTGTTTGACCTTAAGGCAGGAACTGGAGTCGGGTCAGAGCTGATTCTGTTAAGATTCTCGAATCAAAGGCCGATTCCGCGGCGTAAGCCGTACCTGACCTGTCCCAAACGGTTACGTTTGTTAACAAACTCTTACTGCGGTCGCCCAGATCGTGGCATTTCTGCAACACGGATTTCAGATCAAGACCGGAAGATGGCGTGAACGTGGCAAAGACGGTTGAACGGAACTTCGTGATGGGTAATGTCGGTTTCGGAGAAGGGGCGTAAGCAACTTTTCACATTCTGGGGATGGGGCAGGGAACGCTGTCCTTCAGCATGAGCCCAGACCCGTAATTTGAACTTTTGACTGGAGGTCAGAATTATGAACATCAAGAGCCTTCTTCTTGGCTCCGCGGTCGCCTCGGTGAGCTTCACCGGCGCTCAGGCTGCTGACGCAATCTTCGTTCCGGAGCCGGAGCCCATGGAGTACGTCCGCGTTTGCGACGTCTATGGCGCTGGCTTCTTCTACATTCCGGGCACCGAGACCTGCCTCAAGATCGGCGGCTACGTCCGTTACCAGATCAACATGGATGAGGGAGACAACGGCTGGAAGAAGCGTGCCCGCGCGAACATCAACTTCGACGCCCGTTCGGAGACCGAGTACGGCACGCTGCGCGGCTATGCGGAGCTGTGGTTCCAGCGCGACACCAGCAACACCCCGGGTTACACCGGTTCGGTGCGTGTCCGCCAGGCTTTCATTGAGCTGGGCGGTTTGTATTTCGGTAACAAGGTCACCCTCTGGGATGGCGATCTGGCTGGTGAGTACGACGACTGGGGCTTCTCCGACGAGATCCACACGGTCGGTTACAACTTCGCCTTCGGCAATGGCGTAAACCTGGCCCTCGGCGTGGAAAAGGCTGGCGAGAACACCAACTACCGCGTCAACGTGGTCGGCAAGCTCGGCATTTCCCAGGGCTGGGGTTCTGTCAACGTCTGGGGTGGCTATGACGCCGACGACAAGAAGTGGAACGCCAAGGCTATCGGCGAGTTCAAGCTGGCTGATCCGCTCACGCTCCAGGTTGCCGCTGCCTACGCTTCGGGCGCCAACCGCTACGCTCCGGGTGGCGACTACAAGTGGGCCGCTGGCGCTCACCTGAAGTACAAGGTCACCGACAAGCTGGCCGTCGGCTTTGGTGGTGAGTACTTCGGCAAGCAGTACGGCACCAACAACAACGACTGGGCTATCGGTGGCGTCGTCGACTACGAAGTCGTGAAGGGCTTCGCGACCAAGCTGGCCGTCAACTACTACGACGGCGACAGCTACAGCAGCGACGCCAACCACTGGGGCGGTTTCCTCCGTCTGCAGCGCAACTTCTAAACCGTTTATCAACAGACCTCCGGCGGCTTCAGCCGCCGGGGGTTGATTTGTTGCATGGCTACCCTCTTAATTCGCGCGGGGACAAGAGAAGCAGATGGGGGAGGGGGGGTAGTCATGCTTCTCGTCGTGATGGGGGGCGACGTACGTCTGTCGCATGACAGAAGGTTGCCAAGCGCAGGTAATCTGACGGGCTGGATGGGCCTGTCAGGCGAAAGTTCCTGCATTCAGGTCGTCGCTGGGCGGGTCACGGTGTAACCGAGCGATCGGTTTCGCTACGAGGCCACGCATGACACACGGAATTGAACCGGTTGCAGGACCGGACACTTGGCCTGCGCATGTGCTGAACCGGTATTCGGTGAGCTACGGCAGCCCGGAGCTACGTATTGTCTCGGAGTACAGCCTGCGGGAGCTCTTCGAGAAGTACGGAGATATTCTCTGGGAACCGGGCAAGCACAAGTACAACGTAACCTTCTTCATAGGCGAACTCGATGAGCTGCTCATGGGCCGGCGTTTCAGCGCGTTTACCCAGGACATGCTTGACGAACTGATCGGCAAGCTCCGCGCGCGAGGAAACAGCAACGCAACTATCAACCGTAAGATGGCCGCGTTAAGCAAGCTGTTGCGCAAGGCCTACAAGATGGGAACGATTCACAGCCTGCCGGAATTCCGCAGGCAGAAGGAGCCGGCGGGCAGAATTCGCTTCCTCGACCACGACGAGGAAGAACGGTTGTTTGCGGCGATCCGGAAGCGCAGTGAAGACGCCTGGCGGCTTTCCATATTCCTGGTCGACACGGGGTGCCGGCTGGGTGAAGCGCTGAATCTCACCTGGAACGACGTCCAGGGCGGCCGCGCGAGCTTCTGGATCACCAAGTCGGCACGCAGCCGCACTGTTCCCCTGACCAAGCGCGCGCTCTCGGTCGTGAAGATACCGAAGAACGGATACGAAGGTCCCTTCGCCATGCTGCGACAGGCGTCGTTCCGCGCCATCTGGAATGAGGCGAAGATGGAAGTCGGCATGGGCGACGACGACCAGCTCGTGCCTCACGCCCTGCGCCACACCTGCGCCTCGCGTCTGGTCCAAGGTGGAATAGACCTGCGCCGCGTGCAGATGTGGCTGGGGCACCAGACCCTGACCATGACGATGCGTTGCGCGCATCTCGCCACCAACGACCTGGATCCGTGCGTGGACGTTCTGGAACGGAAGCCGCGCAGGCGAAAAGCCGGGTAACGGCACCAAGATAGATGGCAGGGCGGCGGCAGGCTGCCCTGTCTCATTCCGACGGCGTCCGGCTGTCTGGATGATCGCCGGTACAGATGATCGTGCTTCGGCGGGACTACGAGCGCAAACCTGCGAAGACGCGAGGCAATGCGCGGGCTGTACGAGCGAGAGCACTGGCTGCCGGGAGGTGGCGCAACATCCTGGCGAACCACGAGCGCGGCCTTGCCTTGCGAGCGTCGGGTCATTCGACTTACGGGCGGATCCCCTCGTCTTGGACCGACAAGCCGTCGGGGCGGCGCGGGCGTGGCCAAAGGTGGCCGCTGCCAACCGCCGCACTTCCTTCCGATCTTCGCAACGGGTGTCTGCGGCTAATTCCGTCCCGCCCTGCCCTGTTTTCCGCAGGTGTGTGGACAGCCTCGGTCTGTATCAAAATGCCGTGCGCGGCACTGCCTTAACCAGCTGTAATAACATGGGCTAATATAAGACAGCCTCCGTCCCCGGGGGACAGAGAGGTTGATTGCTTATGGAAGGAGGGACGGCATGTCCAAGCGTCCAAGTCTTACACCACTGATTGAATCCCTCCCGGCAACCGTGCCCTTCGTCGGGCCTGAAGCTCTTGAGCGGAGACGCGGAGGTCTTCCGTTCCGGGCTCGGCTTGGCGCCAACGAGAATGGCTTCGGCCCCTCTGCGCGCGTGGTCGAGGCGATGCGCAACGCTGCCCCGGATGTCTGGATGTATGGCGACCCCGAGAACCACGAGCTCAAGACGGCCATCGCCCGGCATCTCGGTGTTGCTTTCGAGAATGTCGCCGCCGGAGAAGGCGTGGATGCCCTTCTTGGCCTGATCGTGCGCCAGTACGTGGAGCCCGGCACGCCGGTGGTTGTTTCGCTGGGCGGCTATCCGACCTTCAACTTCCATGTCACCGGCTTCGGCGGCAGGCTGGTGCCGGTGCCCTACGACGGCTACCGCGAGAACCTTGAGGGCCTGCTGGATGCGGTCCGCCGCGAGAACGCGCCGCTGGTCTATCTCGCCAATCCGGACAACCCGATGGCCTCCTGGTGGGACGCGGGCAGTATTTCAGCTTTCATCGAGGCGCTGCCGGAAACGACGATGCTGATCCTGGATGAAGCCTATTGCGAATTCGCGCCGGCCGATTCGGTACCGCCAATCGATGTGAACCGCCCGAACGTGCTGCGCCTGCGCACCTTCTCCAAGGCCTATGGACTTGCCGGCATGCGCTGCGGCTATGTGTTCGGCCACGCCGCGGCCATCGAGCCCTTCGACAGGATACGCAATCATTTCGGCATCACGCGCCTGACGCAGATCGCGGCACTCGCCGCCCTGGAGGATCAGGAATATCTGCGAGACACGGTCGCGCGGGTCGCCGCCGGGCGCGAGCGCATCGGTCGCATCGCCGCCGCCAATGGCCTGACCGCCCTGCCCTCGGCCACAAACTTCGTCGCCGTCGATTGCGGAGCCGACGGGGCCTTTGCCCTGCGGGTGCTGCAGGAGCTCGGCAAGCGCGACGTCTTCGTGCGCAAGCCCATGGCTGCCGGTCAGGACCAGTACATCCGCGTGAGCGTCGGCCCGGACAGTGCCCTTGACCTGTTTGCTGAGGCTCTTCCCGAGGCGCTCAAGGCGGCACGGGAGGGGTGAGAGGCGCGCTCTTTCGGGATCCAGCACGCGCTCTTTCGGGGTGTGACAACGCGTGGGCGTCTCCCGGGATCTCCCGAACTGCGGCGCGTACAAAAGAAAAGCCCGGCTGCCAGGCAGCCGGGCCATTTCGTTTCGAGCCTTGAGGCCGGCTATTCGCCGCCAACCATCACGAAGCGGATGACGAACAGCACCGCGACGAGCCAGGTGGCCGGATGCACCTCGCGGAAGCGGCCGGTCAGCGTCTTCACGACAGCGTAGCTGATGAAACCGAAGGCAAGGCCATTGGCGATCGAGTAGGTGAGCGGCATCATCAGCGCCGTCAGAGCGGCCGGAGCCGTCTCGGTGATGTCGCCCCACTCGATCTCGAGCAGCTCGCGCATCATCAGGCACGCCACGTAGAGCAGTGCCGGAGCGGTCGCGTGCGCGGGCACGGAGCCGGCGAGCGGCGCGAAGAACAGCGCGGCCAGGAACAGCACGGCGATGACGAGCGCGGTGAGGCCCGTGCGGCCGCCGGCCTGCACGCCCGAGGCGCTTTCAACATAGGCCGTGGTGCTGGACGTGCCGAGCAGCGAGCCGGCGATGATGGCCGTGGAATCGGCCAGCAGGGCCCGGCCGAGACGGTTCGGCTTGCCTTCCGGCAGCAGGTTGGCGCGCTTGGCCACGCCGATCAGCGTACCGGTGGCGTCGAACACCTCGACCAGCACCAGCACGAGGATGACGTGCAGCAGGCCCATGTGCAGGGCGCCGGCGATGTCGAGCTGCAGGAACGTCGGCGCGATGGACGGCGGCGTGTCGACGATACCGCCGAAGGTGCTGATGCCGAGAACCATCGAAATGACGGTGATGATCAGGATGCCGAGCAGGATGGCGCCGCGAACCTTCATCGCGTCGAGCGCGGCGATGATCAGGAAGCCGAGGATCGCCAGCAGCGGCTCGGGAGCCGTCACGTCACCGAGACCCACCAGCGTTGCCGGATTGTCGACAACGATCTTCGAGCTCTCCAGCGCGATGATTGCAAGGAAGAGGCCGATACCCGCTGCAATGGCGCTGCGCATCGACTTCGGAATACCATCGATCAGCCAGCTGCGAACGCCCGTCACCGTCAGGATCAGGAAGATCACGCCGGAAATGAAAACGGCGCCCAGCGCCTGCTGCCAGGTGAAGCCCATGGCGCCGACGACCGTAAATGCGAAGAATGCATTCAGGCCCATGCCCGGCGCCATGCCGATCGGCCAGCGGGGCACGAAGGCCATGATGGCCGAGCCCAGCGCCGCGGCAAGACAGGTGGCGACGAACACGGCGCCGCGATCCATGCCGGTGGTGGAAAGAATGCTGGGATTGACGAAGATGATGTAGGCCATCGTCAGGAACGTCGTGAGGCCAGCCAGCACCTCGGTGCGGACCGACGTTCCGTTTTCTGTCAGCTTGAAGAAAGAATCGAGCCCCCCAGAACTGCTCGACCTCGCCGTTTGCTCACTCATGAAACCGCCTTCCCCGTTAGGACGCGCGACTCGCCGCGCTCGTTAACGATTCCAAGAGGTATGGGGGATAAGTCAAGCGAATTACTACACCTGCTCACAGATTGAGGCAAGATTATAGCAGCTATGTTATTGTTTGCCTTGCAAACTTAGATTTGTCCACATCCAAGCTAACAGTGATGGTGCAGTATGTTGCCGCATCTGCTTTGATGTTTAGTACAGGCGCGATGCTTCAGCCTGAAACCATGGAGGAAAGGCTGTCTTCTGCGCGCTTGCGGTTGGGAGGCCGATCATGTTTGCTGAAACCATGGATTTCGGACTTGGAGAAGACATCGACAGCCTTCGCGAGGCCGTTTACCGCTTTGCATCCGAGCGAATAGCTCCACTGGCGGCGGAGATTGACCGGAACAACGATTTTCCCTCTTTCCTCTGGAAGGAGCTGGGCCACATGGGCCTGCTGGGGATCACGGTGGAACCGGAATATGGCGGCTCGGGTCTCACCTATCTCGCCCATGTCGTGGCCATGGAGGAAATCAGCCGTGCCTCTGCTTCGGTCGGCCTCTCCTATGGCGCCCACTCCAACTTGTGCGTGAATCAGATCCGCCGCTGGGGAACCGAGGAACAAAAACGGCGCTACCTGCCCGGCCTTTGCGCGGGCACCCTGGTTGGAGCGCTGGCCATGTCGGAGACGGGGGCGGGGTCGGACGTTGTCTCCATGCAGCTACGCGCCACGAAGGACGGAGACCGCTACATCCTCAACGGCTCGAAGATGTGGGTCACCAACGGCCCTGACGCCGACGTGCTGGTGGTCTACGCAAAAACGGATCCCGAGGCAGGAAGCCGGGGCATCACGGCCTTCCTCATCGAAAAGGCCATGGAAGGCTTCTCCGTTGCCCAGAAGCTCGACAAGCTGGGCATGCGCGGATCGAACACGGGCGAGCTGGTCTTCAGCAATGTGGAAGTTCCGCGCGAGAACGTGTTGGGCGAAGAAGGGCGAGGAGTGGAAGTACTGATGTCCGGCCTGGATTACGAGCGCGTGGTGCTCTCCGGTGGACCGCTCGGCATCATGGCTGCCTGTCTCGACCTGGTCGTGCCCTATGTGCGCGAGCGCAAGCAATTCGGGGCGCCGATCGGCGCCAACCAGCTGGTGCAGGCCAAGATCGCCGACATGTATGTGGCCATGAACTCAGCCCGCGCCTACAGTTATTCCGTGGCCGCCGCCTGCGACCGCGGCCAGACCACCCGCAAGGACGCGGCGGGCTGCATTCTTTATGCCGCGGAACGGGCGACGCAGGTGGCGCTGGACGCCATCCAGCTTCTGGGCGGCAACGGTTATACCAATGAGTACCCGGCCGGGCGCCTCCTGCGCGACGCCAAGCTCTACGAGATCGGCGCCGGTACAAGCGAGATCCGCCGCTGGCTGATCGGCCGTGAGATCGTGGGGGTGCGCTAGGGCATGGCACGCGACGGAGCCATCCCCGAGCCGCATACCATCTTTCCGGGCACAGGCTACCCGCTCACTGCGCGCTGGTTCCTGTCCGGTTTCGTTCGGCGCGCCTGCGCGCTATGGTCATCCGTGGGGACCCTCTTTTCAACGCACCCTTGTGATCCGGTGAGTGTATATGCCCGTCATTAGATCCCAGATTTCCCCGACCTCTCCTGCCTTTCGCGAAAACGCGGCGCGCATGCAGGCGCTTGTCACCGACATTGCGGACAAGGCCGCCTGGGTATCGGCTGGCGGACCGGAGGAAGCGCGGGAGCGTCATATCTCGCGTGGCAAGCTGCTTCCCCGCGAGCGCCTTGCCACCCTGCTCGACGTCGGCTCTCCCTTTCTGGAGATCGGACAGTTCGCAGCCTGGAACCTTTACGACAACGAGGTGCCGTCTGCAGGCTTGATCGCGGGCATTGGCCGCGTCGAAGGCGTCGAGTGCATGATTGTCTTGAACGACGCGACGGTAAAGGGCGGCACCTACTATCCGCTCACGGTCAAGAAGCATCTGCGCGCCCAGGAAATCGCGCTCGAGAACAACCTGCCCTGCATCTATCTGGTGGATTCCGGCGGGGCCAACCTGCCGAACCAGGACGAGGTCTTCCCCGACAGGGATCACTTCGGCCGCATCTTCTACAATCAGGCGAACATGTCCGCCCGCGGCATCCCGCAAATCGCCTGCGTGATGGGCTCCTGCACCGCCGGCGGCGCCTACGTGCCGGCAATGAGCGACGAGACCGTGATCGTCCGCAACCAGGGGACGATCTTTCTCGGAGGCCCGCCTCTCGTGAAGGCTGCCACCGGCGAGGTGGTGACCGCCGAGGAGCTCGGCGGGGCCGACCTACACACGCGCGAATCCGGAGTGGCGGACCATTACGCGCTGGACGATCTTCACGCGCTGTCGATCGTCCGCCAGATCGTGCGCAACCTCAACCGGAGGAAGTGCGTGCCGCTGGCTGTACGCAAGCCCGAGCGGCCGCTCTACGACCCGCAGGAGATTTATGGCATCGTCCCCGCCGATCCGCGCCAGACCTATGACGCGCGAGAAGTCATCGCCCGCATCGTGGACGGCTCCGAGTTCGACGAATTCAAACAGAACTATGGCACCACGCTGGTGACAGGCTTTGCCCTTCTGCATGGCTTTCCCGTCGGTATCCTCGCCAACAACGGCGTGCTCTTTTCAGAGTCCGCGCTCAAGGGAGCGCATTTCATCGAACTGTGCTGCCAGCGGAAGATTCCGCTCGTCTTCCTGCAGAACATCACCGGGTTCATGGTCGGCCGCAAGTACGAGGCGGGCGGGATCGCCAAGGATGGCGCCAAGCTGGTGACGGCGGTCGCCACCGCCCGCGTGCCGAAGATCACGGCGATCATCGGCGGCTCCTTCGGCGCGGGCAACTACGGCATGTGCGGCCGCGCCTTCTCGCCGCGCTTCCTTTGGACCTGGCCCAACTCGCGCATCTCGGTGATGGGCGGCGAGCAGGCGGCCACGGTCCTGTCGATCGTCAAGCGCGAGAGCCTGGAACGCAAGGGACTGACCTGGAGCGCGGAGGAAGAGGCGGCTTTCCGCGGGCCCATCCTGGAGAAGTACGAAAGCGAGGGCCAGCCGCTCTACGCCTCGGCGCGGCTCTGGGATGACGGTATCATCGACCCAGCAAAAACGCGTGAGACACTTGCGCTCTCCCTCAGCGCAAGCCTTAATGCTCCCATCGAAGACACGCGGGTCGGCGTCTGGCGGATGTGACAGGCGCAGTCCGCGCCTGTGACGGAGGCACGCAACGCACTTGCATTTCCCGCTAAGAGGAAACGGAATTCTCATTGGCGCCGTCCGGCAGCCTATCAGATTCCGTTTGTTGCCATACTGAGGGAAGAATTTTTCATGCGTGCCCTGCCTCTGCTCCATCCTTCCGTTTCTCGCGGCAGCAGCGGGCGTCCGGCATGATTGCGATCATCGGCGGAGGAGCGTCGGGCGTCATTCTGGCCGCACACCTGCTGAAGGTACCGGGCGACCGCCGCATCGTGCTCATCGAGAAGGGCGAGCGCATCGCCCGTGGTCTCGCCTACTCCACGACCCTGCTCGACCATGTGCTGAACGTTCGCGCCCAGAACATGAGCGCCCTGCCGGACGATCCCGACCATTTCCTACGCTGGCTCGTGGCGAAGGGCCTGGCCGCCCCTGACACGCCCTTCTACTTCGCGCCGCGGGCCACCTATGGCGACTATCTCAATGATCTTCTGGACGAGGCTGCCGCGCAGAGCCCCGGCCGCCTGGATATCCTGCGCGACGAGGCGGTAGCGATCGAACCCCTGCCGTCCGGCGACGCCAGAATAGAGCTTGCCTCCGGTGGCTCGATCGAGACTGGGACGGCGGTGCTCGCCATTGGGCATGACCTGGAGCCTGAGCGATCCGACCGCATTACCTTCCGCCTGAACGGCGCGGGCGACACACCGCTTGATCCGGACGCGCCGGTGCTGATCCTGGGCACAGGGCTCAGCATGGTCGATGCACTGCTGATGCTCGAAGCGCGCGGCCACCGAGGGCATGTCACGGCGGTTTCGCGCCGGGGTCTGCTGCCGCAGCGGCATGAACTGCCTTCGCCCATTCCCTTCGCCGAGAACGATCTGCCCTTCGGGCAACCGCCCTCCCGCTTTCTGAGCTGGCTGCGCAGTCAAGTCCGCAAGCGTGTCGAAGCAGGCGGCAACTGGCGCGACGTCGTCGATGGCCTGCGGCCTTTCAACCAGCGCATCTGGCAGAGCTGGACCGACGAGCAGCGCCGCCCGTTCCTGCGCCATGGAAAAGCCTGGTGGGACACCCACCGCCACCGCATGGCGCCGGAGATCTACGACCGCGTGTGCCATGCCATCGAGGCCGGCCGCCTGACTGTACGCGCGGCAAAGGTGCAGGACATGGCACGCGAGGGCGACGCCACCCGGGTCCGCATCCGCCCGCGCGGCTCCGATATGGTGGAGACCCTGCGCGTCGCGCGCGTCTATGACTGTACCGGCATCATCCGCAACGTGGAAAAGACCACCAATCCACTCCTGCGCCAGCTGGTGGACGCGGGCATTGCCCGCGCCGACCCGCTGAACCTGAGCCTCCATGTCACGCAGGACTGCCGACTGATCGGACGCGACGGACAGCCGTCGGACAGCCTCTTCGCCCTGGGGCCGCTGACGCGCAGCCGCTTCTTCGAGATCGACGCCATCCCGGAAATCCGGGTTCAGTGCGCAGCCCTGGCTGCACGCCTGATGCAGTAAGTGTTCAGCGGACGGGGCCTCGGGAAAAGGCCCCTTCCTTGCCCGGCCCCTGTGGGCGCACGGGGGTGTACCGCTGTGCATCCGTGAAAGGACCGAGCTGATTGCGTGCCACCGGGGCGCCCCTCGCCCCCTGCCCAAGCTTCCGTCAGCCTCGTTGCCGCCTGAGCTTGCGCAAATGTTTGCGCACACGCAACGCATATAGCTTCTGCCTGAGAGCGCACAACCAGTCCATAATGGAAACGTACTCATAGGCATTGTTGGTCTCCCCGAACATCTGCCGCGCGTAGATCTTGCCGGGCCCCTCGTAACGCAGTCCGGTATAGTGCTCGGGGATCAGTGTGTAGGAGGGCCAGATCGTTATGTCCGGTTTCAGTTCCTCGATCAGCTGGGCAACAAAGAGATTGCCGGTTTGCTTCCAAGGGCGGTCGAGATCGGCCGGAGGAATTCTTGAGAGCCGTTCGATCAGTTCCTTGAGGAAGGGATGCCCGGGTGCGGCCGCCACGATGGGCGAAACCAGCTTGCCACGCACGAACTCGTTTTCGTATACGGTGTACAATTCCTTCCCGTCGCCCAGCAGCTCGTCTATTGGATGCAGGCATAAACTGTCGGCTTCAGCCAGGAAACCGCCTTCGCGATACAGTATCTCGTAGCGCAGCAAGTCGGCGACCCCGGCATACCACCCCCGCCTCAAATATTCCTCCATCTGGGGCTTGGTCTGAAAATTGTGGGAGGCCAGATATTCGTTCCCGTAAAGCGTGTAATGCCAGTCCGGATGCCTGTCGATCCAGGTCTGCATCCACTCCTGCGGAGGACGTTTCGGGCCAATCCATATGTGGCCAAGCCTTTTGGGAATCTTCATTTTTCCGGCTGCTTATTATTGCTTAGTGTGATAGACGCACCTATATATTCGTCCATCCCAGGAACTGGCAAGTGCGGCGGGGAACCGTGGAAATTCCGTGCTACATCCTGACCATCGATTCCGAAGGCGGTGCGCGCAGGTTGAACGCAACGCGCCAGCTTCGGGAACTTGGTTTACAGGAAATATTTGTAGCCGGCTATCTAAAATCGGATCCCGGCATCCGCGCCGAGTACAACCATTGGATGAATCTTCTGAGAAGCAAGCGCTCCCTGACCGAAGGTGAGATTGCCGTCTACTGCGGCCACCGGAAGGTCTGGCGTGAGTTCCTCTCCTCCGGGCACTCCCATGCCCTTGTGCTGGAAGACGACTTCTGCGTGACCGACGCCGGCCGCATGAAGGAGGCGATCCGCGACGCCCTGAACCACGCGCATGTCTGGGATATCCTGAAGTTCTTCGACTTCAGGCCCAAGCGCGTGATCGAATGCCGCCAGCTGGACGGCACCACCGTCGTGCGGTACAAGTATGCCGCGTCGGGAGCGGTGGCCTATCTGATCAGCAGGAAGGCGGCCCGGCAACTTCTCCGCAGGAAACGCTTCTTCCGCGCCGTCGACGATGATTTCTCCTGGCCTTGGGAACTCGACCTGACGGTTTGGTCCGTTTCTCCAAACCTCGTGACCGAGATCAGCCATGAGCTTGGCGGCTCGCTGCTGGAGCAGGAACGGCAGACGCGCCGCGAGCGCAGAAACGTGCTCCGGTCGCTTTGGGGCAATGTCATCCAGGCCTACAAGCTTATCCGCTCGTTTATTTACAACCTGGGCTCGAAAGGGCGAACCACGGGCGGGAAGCGGACCGGCACGGTTCCCGACCAACAGGGTACGCACCGGACAGCCGCAGTCGACACTTCCGGATGGCGAGTGTCCGGTTCCCGGTCCGGCGACGTGGAATCGGCGACCCATTCGAGTTTCCCGGAAACGGTGAGCTGACCCGGCTCTGCTCTCTTGCAAGAGCCTGAACCGTCCTAAGGCAGGGGTTCCGTACTTGCAGCCAGGCCGTTGACAAGGCCGAGCACGAGCTTGTGCACGTTGCCGCCGTCGCTCAGCTCTTCGCGGTCGAAGGCACGGCTTTGACGCCGTTGCTCCTCGACAATTGGAACGGTGCGGCGCTCCACCTCCTTGCGCACCTTGCGGCAGCCCGGATCGTCCGGCACAAAGGTGCCGACGGTGGCCGCCTCGATCTTCTTCACTGTCTCGATGATCATGCGTCCATGCACCCGCTCATGGGCCTCGACGCCGCGGATGAACGTGTCCCAAAGCGCCTGAACGTCCTCGGGCAGCTTATTCGCGGGGCGCGGCAACCGGTAGACGATGGTCAGGTGCGGACGCGCGGCAGCGAGCACGCAGCCGCCATCCCTTGGCCGGTAATCCCGCGACCATTTCAGGCTGAAGTCGGTAATGGCGATCGCCCGTCCCTTGCCCGTGCCGGGACCGTTTTCGCCTATGGAACGGTAGAGCCCGATGCCGGAGGTGCCGCGGATCGCGTAAGTCTCGATCTTTTCGATCGGTTCCCACTCCGCCGCAACGGCTCCGGTCGTGCAGACGGTGGCTGCGGTGGCGGCCGCAATGACGAGCCGTGACAACATCCATCAATCTCCTGTCCCCAGTGGGGTAAGAGATTGATGGATGGTTGGCAAGCCGGGCTGGGGCATTCCCCTCTGCCAATCGCACCATGCGATCGCCTTCGAGCGGGAGGCTGTGCCTTGGACTGGCTCGCCGCCCGACTGTCCGCGCCGTCTCCGCTTCCCCCCTGACGCAACTGGCGCGGTTCCTTCCCGTCAGAACTTGCCGACAATGTTGAGGAACGGCCCCTTGTCGTGCAGCGTCAGGTCTCTCAGGTCATCCGAGAACCGGCCGAAATTGTACCCGGCGCCAACCTTGAAGTTGTTGCCGATGTGCCGATACAGCGCCGCGAGCAGACCGTAGTCCACGGATTTTACCGCGGGGGTGAAGAAGGCGCGGGCCTCCAGCAGGGCATCCCAGTTCTTCACCACGTGCAGGTCGGCGCGTACCACGCCCAGGTGGGCGGACGACTGCTGCCAGGCGCCGATCGTCTTGGTGCTGTCGTTGCGGACGGCCACCTCGCCGATACGCGCGCCATACTTGCCGCCCACGGTCAGCCACGGCAGCAGGTCGTAGTTCACGTCCGCAGACACGATGTGGCTGCGCTGCATCGGTCCGGCTGCAGCCGAGGAAGCTGCCGGCACCTGCCCGAGCGTCGGCAGATCGTAAAGGAACGTGTACCGGAACAGGGCATTGAGGCGGTCGTGGGTCACAGGACGATAGGCGTATCCGATGGAGCCCTCGATGTAATCGCCGTTGTAATAGGCACCCGCCTCGCTTTGTGACAGTACGGCGTCGCCGCTGACCAGCAGCCGCCCGCTTTCGTCGTGCTGCCAGGCCGCCGATGTGGACAGCGCATAGGTATTGACGTTGCGGGTGTTGTCGTCCGACCGCTCCATTCGGGCCTCCGCGCGGGTCCGTGCGGAAAGGCCTGCTTCCTCGTCGTTGTAGGCCACCGCGAATGATCCCGCGTAACGGTCGAAATCGGCATACTCGAGGTTGGTTGCCGGGTTGATCCGATCGTCGCGGATCCGGCCGACCTCTGCGCCGGCATCAAAGCTCCAGAGGGCGTTCGGCGTGTAGACGACCCCGTAGGTCTGGGCCAGCGACCGCTTTCGGCCAAAGATGTCGAAGTTGGATTCCGCGTATGCCGTGGTCACCTCGTCGATACGCTTGCGGACACCGCCCACGAGGCTGCCGAGATCCCTGCCCTCCAGCAGGTCGCTGCGGCTTATGTCGTAGGCCCGGTCCGGATCCAGGCGATAGCCGATATAATAGTGATCGTCGGCGGTCGCATGGTAGTTCAAGCCGGCCAGAGCGCCGATACCGGTCCGCCCGTATGAGACCTCGCCTTCTGCGGTCAGTTTTTCGGTCAACCGGATCTCGGCGCCAATGCCTCCCCGGTCGTTCTTGCCGATGTCGTTCTTGCGCACCAGCGTGTGCTGGCCGAAAACGTAGTAGGTGTAGTCCTCGCTCTGGATGAAATCGAGCCGCAGGCCCACGTCGATGCGGTTGCCGTCATAGCCGGACTTGCCGGCGGCGATGGCCGTCGGCGAATGGATGTTCGTGTGGGTTACGCCGGCGGTGATCTTCCACTGCGGCGTCATCTCCCAGCTCGAGGTGACCTTGGTGTCGCGCCGGCGCTGCCCGTTGCCGTCTTTCAGGTCATCCAGCGATCCGCCGACATCCAGCGAGGCCGTGACCGGCAGGGCCGCGTGCGCACCCCATACGCGCTTGCTGGCATTGAGGCGTTCGCTCAGTGAGGCAAAGCCATCCTGCTTCTTTTCGTAATAGCCGCCGACCTTTCCGGTCTCCAGACCAAACCGGCGGATGTCGGCCATGTCGACCTGTCCCCCGATCCGCCATCCGAGCGCGGAACGCCCTGTGGTCCCGCTGCCTTCCGTGATTGTCAGGCCGCCGTCCGTGGACCTTGCCACCACCGAGTTCGCGCCGGTCGTGCGCGCCACCTCGGCCTCCACGTAGGTGGACTGGGAGCGTCTCACCAGGATGTCGGCGCCCACGGCATTGCCCTTGCTCTGCTGGATACGTTCGGCGTTGCCGGTGATGCCGACGCGAACGCTGTCGCCGAGCCATCGCTGCACGCGTCCGCCATAGGCGTAGTCCTTGGTGTCCCTGGCCCTCGGAATGTATTCGTAGCTCACCACCAGATACTGCTTCTCTCCGCCGAGCGCGCCGGAGCGCACCGGACCGAGACCGAGCGTGCTGGAGCTGAGCGGACGCTTGAGGATGATGACGCCCTGGATGTGGTCGAAGGTGTAGTCCTCGCCCTGGACGAGGTACTTCCTTTCAACGACACGTCCGCTCACGTCGTCACGGACCTCGACGATGACCGTCTCGGACCCGATCAGGATATCCTGGCGCCGCAGGAAGTAGGTCGAACCGCCCGTCCCCAGGAACTCGTCCGTCTGCGGCACGGTGTCGGGAAGCGCGCCGTAGGCCGTGATCTCGGTCTTCTTCTCGCCGTAGCTCGTCTGCCCGTCGGACTTGATGACGACATTCGCGCCATAAAGGCCGCGGCTGCTCGCCATGAAACTGGTACCGGTGATCTGGGTCTTGTAATTGCCCCAGAGAACGTGGCTGTCGCCGCGCTCGAGCCGGACGTAGAACTTGCCCTTGGTCGGAGCGTCCTCCACCCAGGTGGAGTCGTCGCCGTAGACGGGATAGTACTTGTCCGGATCGATACGTTTCAGGAATTCGCGGGCGCTCTTGGCGTCGAGATTCCTGAAGAGGTTCTTGAGGTCATCCTCGCCCGTGTCGGCGGCGGCGGTCAGCAGGTACTCGCCCTTGACCTTGCCTTTCAGATAGAAGGCGATCCTGCCCTTCTTGTAGATCTTGTCGAACTCCCCTTCACGCACATCCTCGATGCCGGGATCGCCGGTCTGCTTTCCGATCGTTGCCTCGACCAGGGCGACATAGAACCACTCGTTGGTGGGAATGTTGACATCGCGGCTGAAGTAGAGCCCGCCTCCCTTCATCGGGCCGTCAATGCCGATATCGACCACATGATCCCCCGGCGGCAGGATGCGCTGCGCGACGAAGGAACCGTTCGCATCAACGGGCACGGGTTCGTTGAAGATCGTGACGCTGTAGCCTTCCGGAACGTTCTTGCCATACACGGTCACGGCCCCGCCATGCACCGGAATGTTCCGGAATGCGGTCCGATCCTCGGCCATGCCCGGTGCCACCGCGTTGGAGGAATCGGAAGCCGCGTGGCTTTCGGACCGCACCAGGGAAAGCGGGATTGTTTCGTCGAACCGGCCGGCGTCATCATAGACGCGCAAGACATAGGTGAATTCTTTTTCGGGGCCGTCAGGCATCGTCCAGTCCGCCACGCCGGTGATCCCGACCGGAAGGATGGCGATGCAATCCTCCATGTTCCCTTCGCGGTAAACCCGGATTTCGGCGCGCGAAATGAAGGCCGAGTAGTTGGACGTTGCCAGGAAGCTGACGGTTTCACCCGCCGCATAGGCCCGGCGGATAGGAACCGTCGACACGTTCAGAAGAGGCTTCTGGTCCAGCCCGTCGAACTTGAGCTGGATATCGACCGCGGCGAGATCGACGTCGGTTTTCCGCTGTTTGAAGACGTGCGGATCGTCGGGGTTGGAGCCGAAGGTGCTTCCTCCGACGATGTTGCCCGACTCGTCCACCAGCTGGCCATCGACGCTGATGCGGAAGGGTACCGCCAAATAGTCTTCCGGCGTCTCTTGTTCGAGGTTGGGCGTAATGGGAAGTCGGCCAACGGCGCTGTTGTCGTACATCTTGCCCCGCATCCGGGGTGGCTCGCACCTGTCATCCGAGCAATTGTGGTCAAGCTCGACACTTCCCTTCTCGATGATCTTTTCATCCAGATCAGCCGTGTAACCCGTTGCAACCAGCATGACGGCAGCCATGGCGGTGGAAGCAAACAGCAGACGCTTGCGCACAATATCCAGAATTCCAATGTCCATTATGAAAATTGCATGATCTCTGGGGGGTCATGTGATTACCTCAATCGGCTGTCAGATCTGGACGACCGAACCGGAAGCGGCCTGGCGTGCGTTCGTCGCGCGAATTGCCCTTGGCCCGCACGTGCGGAACGCCAGCGCGTAAGAAACATGCGCTGGCAGTAACTGCCGCGGCATGCTCCGTTTGTGGGAACAGGCTCTGTTCTCGGCTGCCCTCGCTCTGCGAGCGAAGGGCGATTTGGATTCTGCCGGGCATGTGCGAGCCACGCAGGGAGTTTCCATGGACAGTCCTCTTCTTCGGCAAGGCTGCTAACTGCCGAACAGGCAGTGGACTCGGACCAACGAAAACCGGGAAACAAGGGCACCCACGTGCCGGGGTGCAGACGAACAACTAGGCTGAGCTTAAGCGGGGCAACTGCCTGCAATAAGTAGCGGAAAGGAGCGTTTACCGTAACGCTTGAGGGAAAGCTGCCAGGGGGGACCGGCGGCTCGCGAGTAGCGGCTGCCCGGGATACCGGTTATAAACGTCAGTCGGGAAAGGGGACCCGCCAACAGGACCGGGAGAAGCAGATGTTCCGCAAAATTCTGGTTGCGAACCGTGGCGAGATCGCTGTCAGGATCATTCGGGCGGCGCGCCGGATGGGAATAGCGACGGTCGCGGTCCATTCGGATGCCGACCGTCATGCCCTCCACGTGGAAATGGCTGATGAGTCCGTCGCCCTCGGTGGCCTGAGCGCAGCGGAAAACTATCTTGCGGGTGACCGCATCATTGCCGCAGCCCTGAGCACGGGGGCGGAGGCGATTCATCCCGGTTATGGTTTCCTGTCCGAAAACCCCGAGTTTGCCGAGGCCGTCGAGGCCGCGGGCCTCGTCTTCGTCGGCCCCTCTCCCTCTTCCATCCGCGCCATGGGACTCAAGGACACTGCGAAGCGCCTGATGGAACGTTCGGGTGTACCCGTCGTGCCGGGCTATCATGGCGACGCCCAGGAGCTTGTCGTCCTGGCAGGTGCTGCGCAGAAGATCGGCTATCCGGTTCTCATCAAGGCGCGCGCTGGCGGCGGCGGGCGCGGCATGCGGAGGGTCGACCGGCCCGAGGACTTCGCAGCCGCGCTCATGGCGGCCAAGCGCGAGGCGCAGGCAGCCTTCGGCGATGGCCGGGTTCTGGTCGAAAAGCTCATCGAAAAGCCGCGCCACATCGAAGTACAGGTTTTCGGCGACAGGCACGGCAACATTGTGCATCTGTTCGAGCGCGACTGCTCCTGCCAGCGCCGCCACCAGAAGGTGATCGAGGAGGCCCCTGCCCCCGGCATCGGCAAGGCGATGCGCGCCGCCATTACGGAAGCCGCCGTGCGCGCGGCTCGGGCAGTTGGCTATTATGGAGCGGGAACCGTCGAGTTCATCGCCGACGCCAGCCGCGGCCTGCGGCCCGACGCCTTCTGGTTCATGGAAATGAACACGCGGCTTCAGGTCGAGCATCCGGTGACCGAAATGATCACCGGCATCGACCTGGTGGAATGGCAGATCCGCATCGCGGCGGGCGAGGCTCTGCCGCTCTCACAGTCGGAGATCAACCTTCGCGGACACGCGATCGAGGCCCGCATCTACGCGGAAGACCCGGAGCGCGACTTCCTCCCCGCCACGGGCACGCTTCATCACGTCCGCTTTCCGGAAAGCATCGAGGGAGTGAAGCTCAGGATCGACGCGGGCGTCCGCGAGGGCGACACCGTCAGTCCCTACTATGACCCGATGATCGCGAAGGTGATCGTTCACGCGGGGGACCGGAAAACCGCAATCCGGGGGCTCAAGGAAGCCCTTGAGCAGACTCGGATTGCGGGTTGCACCACGAATACGACTTTCCTCCACCGGCTGGTCGCCAACGACGAGTTTGCGGCCGGCGAGGTTGATACCGGGCTGATCGCCCGCAACCAGGGGAAGCTCACCACCGTCCCCTCCCCCTCGCCCCACGTGATCGCCCAGGCGGCCCTTGCCCTGAGCGGCATCTCCCATACCCCGGACGCACAGGATCCGTTCGACGCGCTCACGTCATACGGTCATTTCCACCCGGTCGAGCACCGGGGCGTTCTCTATCACCGCGACAGCCCGGTGCGATACTGGATCCGTGGCATCGCGGGCGGACGCTTCGAGGTTCGGGTCGAGACGCCTGACGACGCGGGAGGCACGGCGATTTTCACCTTCGGTGCGTCCGAGGTTCCTCCGGCCGCGCGCTGGCTCAACCATGTGACGGTCTTCGACCGCGCGGAGAGCTTCACCTTCTCGACGCGCGATTTCAGCGTCGAGGATAAGGGAGGAGCCAGCGGCAGCCAGATCCGTGCGCCCATGCCGGGCCTCGTGAAGCTAGTCCGTGTCGCCCAGAGGGAGAAGGTGCAGGAGGGCCAGCCCCTGCTCGTTCTGGAGGCCATGAAGATGGAACACGCGATCATCGCGCCGCGCGACGGCGTGATCGCCCATGTCGTCGCCGAGGGAGTCCAGGTCTCAGATGGCACGGTGCTGATCCAGTTCGAGGATGGTTAGGGCTGTTCCGCCGCCACGGAAGAGAAAGGGCGGGGAGCCGGAAGCGCTCACCCGCCCAGAGCGTGGAGGTCGGTGTGACAGGCGGTTTCGCCCGCCTTTTGTGAGCAGCCCCGGGAAACGAGGGAACAGGTTTCCCGGGAGCCCGGAATTCTTTCGTGAAGCGAGATGTCTGGCGGATCGACCGCCGGAACGGTCAGTGCATCGTCATCCAGGTGCGTGCCTCGCGCAGCGCCCGCGCCAGTTCCAGCTTGGACATGCGGGAGACAAGTTCTGCACGAACCCGTGCTGCCTGGACAGAGCCCCTGATCGCGGCGATGTTCAGCCACTTGTGGGCCTCCACCAGGTCCTGTTCGCAGTCCCGGCCCTCGGCATACATCAGTCCCAGCCGGAACAGCGCTTCGGCGCTGGCATTATGGGCACCGGCAGTCTCGAAAACCTTGTTGCTGGCGTGGTTCATTGTCTTCGTCCCTGTCCTTCCTGAGAACCGCCCGTCCTTCTGTGGGACAGTTCAGCGTTCATGGGTGAAGAATGGCGCCGGAGCCTTGAAAGGCAGGTTAAATCCCTTGATTAACAAGGGGAAAAGGAACTCCCAACTTTCCGTAAATTGCCCGTGGGCGTTAATCATGAGATGCGCGGACCAAAGCCGCCTTGCGGCAAAGTCGGGCCTCGCATCGTTAACCTTTGCATTCACCCCCCGCTAACCATGGAATCAGGCGGGACTGCTAACCGGGACCGCAAAGACAAAGGGCTTCGGCCGGAACCGAAGCCCTGTGGACAGGACGGAGCCAGCGTCCGGCGGTGCGCGGGACGCCGTCCGCATCTCCCGTCACTGTGCTTTCTGGTTGAACAGGATCTTCTTTTCGTCGTCGGTCATCGGCTTGCGCATCTCCTGCCCGACGGCAATGCCCCGCTGGACGGCCGGACGCGCCATCAGCGTCTCGTACCAGCGTTTGAGGTGCGGGAAGTCGTTGAGGTCCTGCCCCTGCCCCTCGTGCGAGCGGATCCAGCCGACGCAGGCCATGTCGGCGATCGAGTATTCGCCCGCGAGGAACTCCCGGTCCGCCAGGCGCTTGTTCATGACGCCATAGAGGCGATTGCATTCATTGGTGTAGCGCTCGATCGCATACGGAATCTTTTCCTTTGCGTACAGGCGGAAGTGGTGGGCCTGGCCTGCCATCGGCCCGAGACCGCCGACCTGCCAGTACAGCCACTGCTCAACCTCCACCCTGGCCCGTTCCTCCTGCGGATAGAACTTGCCGAACTTGCGTCCGAGGTACTGGAGAATCGCGCCGGACTCGAAGACGGATATCGGCTCTCCGCCAGGGCCCTCCGGATCGACGATGGCCGGCATGCGGTTGTTCGGCGAAATCTTGAGGAACTCGGGCTTGAACTGGTCGCCCTTGCCGATGTTCACATAATGAACCTCGTAAGGAACATTGGCCTCCTCCAGGAAGATCGTGATCTTGTAGCCATTGGGGGTCGGCCAGTAGTGGAGTTGAATCGGGGCGTTTTGAACCGTCATTCTGTTGCTCCTCGTTAATCCCGCATTTCGTAGGACGATTGGCCGAAACTTGCCAGCGCCTTACTGGACTAAAATCTGTGCCTTAGCTATGTCACGGTTTGGTCCATAAACGCGACTGTCTCGGTTCCTGTTGAGTGTCAGTGTCAGAAGGGTGCTTCTCAATCGACAATCAAGGGGAATGAGCCATGCTCGCTCGCCGCTTTTCAATGATCTGCGTCTTTACCGCCTTGCTGGGCATCTATGCAGCAATCCGCGCCGCAGAGATTGATCCGACGCCGACTTCGGCTGTTCCTTGCGATACGGCATCCTCGCGGTCCTGCGTGGGAGACTGAACGCTTCCGGAACGAGCCGGGATCGGTTCGTTTGAACCTGCTCATGTGGATGACCTCCAAATGGCGGGCCAGCCCTCGCTGGAGACGGCCTCCTTCGCTCATGTCTTCCGGGAAACAAACGCCTCGAAAGAAATCGTTCTTCTCCATATAATGAGGCATGGACAAGCGAATCTACCCTCAGCCGATTGAAATCGTGGCCAGCCCGGATCCCGTGGAACCTCGCGACTACACGACCGGCGAGGAAGCGGTGGCTGCGCTGCGGACCATCTATGAACGCAACACGGCCTTTCTCCGGGAGGCATTCCAGCACGTGCTCAACACCGGAGAGGTGGACAGGCGCTACCGCGCCTTCTACCCGGAGGTGAGCCTTTCCACCTCGTCCTTCGCGCACGTCGATTCCCGTCTTGCCTATGGCCATGTTGCCGCGCCCGGCACCTACGCGACGACGATCACGCGGCCGGACCTTTTCGAGAACTATCTGATCACGCAGCTGGACCTGCTGATCCGCAACCATGGGGTGGCCATCACGGTTGCGGAATCGAAAATGCCCATTCCGCTGCACTTCGCCTTCATCGAGAACACCTACATCGAAGGCGCCGTGCAGCAGCTGAGCCGTCCGTTGCGCGATCTGTTCGATGTGCCGGATCTGGCGACCATGGACGACGACATCGTCAACGGCACCTACGAGCCCGCGCCGGGCGAACCGATGCCGCTCGCCCCGTTCACCGCGCCGCGCATCGACTACTCGCTTCACCGGCTGACGCACTACACGGCCACCAAGCCGGAGCATTTCCAGAACTTCGTGCTGTTCACCAACTACCAGTTCTACATCGACGAATTCGTCGCCTATGCGCGGGAGCTCATGGCCTCCGGCGGCGGCGGATACGAAAGCTTCGTGGAGCCCGGCAACGCGATCACCCGCGCCGGCCAGACCTCTCCGGAGGGCACGCCCCTTCAGCGGCTTCCGCAGATGCCTGCCTATCACCTGAAGAGGTCCGATCATTCCGGCATCACCATGGTGAACATCGGCGTCGGCCCCTCCAATGCCAAGACCATCACGGATCACATTGCCGTGTTACGTCCCCATGCCTGGTTGATGCTCGGCCACTGCGCGGGCCTGCGCCACTCGCAGAACCTGGGTGACTACGTGCTGGCCCACGCCTACCTGCGCCAGGACCATGTGCTCGACGACGACCTGCCCATCTGGGTGCCGCTTCCTGCGCTTGCCGAGATCCAGGTCGCGCTGCAGGAGGCCGTGGCGGAGATCACCGGCCTGTCGGGCTACGAGCTGAAGCGCATCATGCGCACCGGCACCGTGGCGACGATCGATAACCGCAACTGGGAGCTGCGCGACCAGCGCGGGCCGGTGCAGAGGCTTTCGCAGTCCTGCTCCATTGCCCTGGACATGGAATCGGCCACCATCGCCGCCAACGGCTTCCGCTTCCGCGTGCCCTATGGAACGCTGCTGTGTGTCTCCGACAAACCGCTGCACGGCGAGCTTAAGCTGCCCGGCATGGCGACCGATTTCTACAAGCGCCAGGTTGCCCAGCATCTGAAGATCGGCATCCGTGCCGTGGAGAAGCTGGCGGCGATGCCGGTGGAGCGTCTGCACTCCCGCAAGCTGCGCAGCTTCGCCGAAACCGCTTTCCAGTAAGGGTGCATCATTCTGCAGCGCATTTGGTCGCAGATGAGAAGGGCCTCGTCGCCCTTCACGTCCGCGACCGATGGCATGTCTGACGGCTCAGGCTCAGCCTTAGGCAAAGGACACAGCGTGAGACAATGACGTCATACGCCGTTGCAGAAAAATCGCCCCTACAGGAAGCAGGGAACGCCCCCCCCCTGAGCTCCGATATTCATGCGTCAACGGAAGTGCTTCTTAAGAATTGTTAGAGTCTACTATCAGTTTTCAATATAGACGCTGAACTTGCGCCTTTTCCAAAGACATTTTTCCACATCATATGATTTGATCATTCGGTCGGCAGCGTCATTTTTTCGCGTGTGGCGATGCGCCAGCTTGGTTCGGCATCGGGGTTCCATATACAACGTTCCAATGACAAAGCTTCGACACTGGGCGCCCAGGGCAGCTCTGATTGCAGTGATCCTCACGATCCCGCTCGTGCTTGGATACTGGGGGGCTGTGCATCCGGCCCTGGACAGCCTCGCGCATTTTCGGCTGCATCTGGCGGTTCTGATCGCCCTGCTGGCCATTCCGACCTCTTTTGAGCGGACCCTGCGCAGCATCGCGCTTGCGCTCGCCATCCTGTCGGTAGCGGCCATTGCCAGCACGCTCGCCAACCCGTCGGGCATCAGCGTTGCCAACGCGGCGGCCACGGCCATGGACGCCGGCCCCGCGCGCTACCGTCTGCTGCAGCTTAACCTGCGCTATGACAACCGCACGCCGAAGCAGGTGCTGTCGCTGATTGGCCGCGTTCAGCCGGACGTGATCACCCTTGACGAGGTTTCAGACGCCTGGCGCGAGGAACTGAAGCTCATCGAGCACGCCTATCCCTATCGCGTCATCTGCGAGGGCTCGAGCCATGTGGGCGGTGTAGCCATTCTCTCGCGGCGCCCGTTCCTGCACCCTTCTCGCGCCGAATGCTACAGCCGCGGCTCGCTCGCCATCGCGACGGTCAACTTCGGCGGAGCGGCGGTCGACATCGGGGCCATCCATCTCGGCTGGCCCTGGCCACACGCGCAGCACTGGCATGTGCGCAAGATCCTGGCGCCGATCATCCAGGAGAAGCTGCCCTCCTCCGCCATCCTGGCGGGCGATCTCAACGCTGTCTGGTGGAGCCACACGGTCCGCATGCTGGCTGCGGCCGGCGATCTCAAGCCGCTCGGTAACATCGGTCCGACCTGGTTCATCCGCAGTGCGCCCGACGTGGTCCGCCGCTATGCGGGCCTTCCGATCGACAACATCTTCGTGAAGGGCCGGGTCGTGCCCGTATCCGTCACACGCCTGGAGTCAGTGGGGTCCGACCATCTGCCCCTGCTGTTCGAATTCGGCATCCTGCCGACCGAGCCCCAGCCTGCGGTGCACGTCCGCCGCAACAACTGGAACTGGACGATCAGAAGGACCGGCCCGGTCGGCACCGCATCCCGCAGCGACTGGAAAACGACCTGATTTGTTCGTCGGGCATCGTTCATGTCCGACCCGGATCGACGGCTGCGACCGTACCGGATGCACTGACGGAAAAGGCCGGGGACAGCCCCGGCCTTTGTGAATCAAGGGATGCGTTCCCGCATCACATGTTGATGTAGACGGGGCCCTCGCCGCCCTGCGGCGGCACCCAGTTGATGTTCTGGTTCGGATCCTTGATGTCGCAGGTCTTGCAGTGGACGCAGTTCTGCGCGTTGATGACGAAGCGGACGTCCGCGCGCTTGCGGATCTCTTCCGGCGCGCCGGCAACCGGGTTGCCGTCGGCGTCGGTCCACTCATACACGCCCGCCGGGCAGTAGCGGGTCGAGGGTCCTGCGAACGCCTCCAGCTCCGAGCGCTTCTGCAAGTCCAGGTCCGCAACCTTGAGGTGAACCGGCTGGTTCTCCTCGTGGTTCGTGTTGGACAGGAACACCGACGACAGGCGATCAAAGGTGAGCACGCCGTCCGGCTTCGGGTAATCGATCGGCTTGTACTTCGAGGCGGGTTCCAGAGATGCGGCGTCCGTCTTGCCGTGCTTCAGCGTTCCGAACGGCGAGAAGCCGAACAGCGTGTTCATCCACATGTCGAGACCGCCGAGCCCGATACCGAGCCAGGTGCCGAACTTCGACCACAAGGGCTTGACGTTGCGGACCGGCTTCAGGTCCTTGCCGATTTCCGACGTGCGCCACTCTTCCTCGTAAGCCGTGAGCTCGTCATGGGCGCGGCCGGCGGCGAGCGCCTCGGCCACCTTCTCGGCGGCGAGGATGCCGGACAGCACCGCGTTGTGCGAGCCCTTGATGCGCGGCACATTGACGAGGCCGGCTGAGCAGCCCATCAGCACGCCGCCCGGGAACACCGTCTTCGGCACCGACTGCCAGCCGCCTTCGGTGATGGCGCGGGCGCCGTAGGCGATGCGCTTGCCACCCTCGAACGTGCCGCGGATGGCCGGATGCGTCTTGAAGCGCTGGAATTCCTCGAACGGCGACAGATACGGATTCTTGTAGTTGAGGTGCACCACGAAGCCGACGGCGACGAGGTTCTCGTCGAAGTGGTAGAGGAACGAACCGCCGCCCGTCGAGCCGTCGAGCGGCCAGCCGAAGGAGTGCTGCACAAGGCCGCGCTTGTGGTTCTCGGGCTTGATCTCCCACAGCTCCTTGATGCCGATGCCGAACTTCTGCGGCTCGCGCCCCTCCGAAAGCTTGTAGTGATTGATGAGCTTCTTGGCGAGCGAACCGCGGGCGCCCTCGCCGATCAGCACATACTTGCCGAGCAGCGCCATGCCCGGCTGGTAGTTCGGGCCGGGCGTGCCGTCCTTCTCCACGCCCATGTCACCGGTGATCACGCCGGTGACGGCATTGTTCTCGTCGATGATGAGGTCGGCGGCGGCAAAGCCCGGATAGATCTCGACGCCCAGCGCTTCGGCTTTCTGCGCCAGCCACTTGCACACGCTTCCGAGGGAAACGATGTAGTTGCCGTGGTTGTTCATGAGAGGCGGCATCAGGAAGTTCGGCATCCGCAAGGACCCGGCCGGTCCGAGCACCAGGAAGTGGTCTTCCTTGACCGGGGTCTTGAACGGATGGTCATCCTCCTCGCGCCAGCCCGGCAACAGCCGATCGATACCGATCGGGTCCACCACGGCGCCGGAGAGAATGTGAACGCCGACCTCGGCGCCCTTTTCGAGAACGACGACGGAAAGCTCGGGATTAAGCTGTTTCAGCCTGATCGACGCGGCGAGGCCTGCGGGACCCGCCCCGACGATCACGACATCGAATTCCATGCTTTCACGCTCAGTCATTCATCCCTCCAAAACCGTCGCGCTCACGTGCCTGTGGCTAGTGCTGATGGGCCTATAGCGCATCACGTCACGCGATAAAACATTATTTGCCCTTTGGATTGTCGCAGGGCTCCCCGGATTCACCGGTCATTCTGTGCGGAAGGGTTCATTCCCCCGCACGCTGGGGCCGAACGGCGCCCCGGAGGAATGGCCATCCTGTCCCGTATGAGCCATTTTTTGGTGCGGTATCGCCCTGCGGCACTTGCCTTGCCATCCCCAACGTGAACATTAGACCCCATGATGTCCTCGACGCCGTTTGACCCTGCATCCCTGCGTGACCTGCTTGCGTTCTACGCCGATGCGGGCGTGGATGCGGCCCTGGAGGAAATACCCCAGAACCGCCTCTCGCCGCAGTCGTCCGGAAGAGGTTCCGCACGGGGGCAGGCGCAGCAACGACCTGATCAGGCGCCGCGGCCGGCAGCAGCATCGTCCATTCCGGCTCCGGCGGCGCCGGTGGCGCAGATCTCATCCAGGGGTGTTGCCGTTCCTGACGACACCCAGGCCGCCCGTGCCCGCGAGATGGCGCGTGAGGCGAGGACCATCGAGGAACTGCACGAGATCCTGGCGGGCTTCGATGGCTGCAATCTCAAGTTCACGGCGAAGAACCTCGTCTTTGCCGACGGCAATCCGAATTCCGACCTGATGCTGGTGGGCGAGGCACCCGGCCGCGAGGAGGACCTCGAGGGCAAGCCGTTCGTCGGCCGCTCCGGAAAGCTCCTGGACCGCATGCTGGCGGCCATCGGGCGCGACCGGACGAACGCCTACATCACCAACGTCATTCCGTGGCGGCCACCGGGCAACCGCGACCCATCGCCGATGGAAACGGAGATCTGCCGCCCGTTCATCGAGCGGCACATCGAGCTTGTGCGCCCGAAGGTGCTCGTCACCCTCGGCAATCCATCAACCAAGCTGCTGCTCAAGACCACCACCGGCATCATGCGCCTGCGCGGCACCTGGTCGGCGCACCTGACGCCGGGCGGCGAGCAGATCCCGACCATGCCAACCCTCCATCCGGCCTATCTCCTGCGCAATCCGCAGCACAAGAAGCTGGCCTGGCATGACTTTATGGAGATCCAGATCAAGCTGGAGGAACTGAGCGCCTGACCCTCCCGCTTCTCGTGGGCGGTCTCGTGGACGCTCAAGGACTTTGTCCGCGATCGCCGGCGGCTCAAACGCCGCCCTGCCGCTCCACCTTGCGGGCGGGCGCGATCTGCGCTCCGACCTTCTGTTCGCGCCAGATGATGAACAGCCCCGCTCCGACAACGATCGCGCCACCCGTCAGCATGTAGACGGTCGGTATGTCACCGAAGACGAAATAGCCGATGACGATCGCCATGATGATCGAGGTGTACTCGAACGGTGCGATGGTCGAGAGTTCCGCAAAGCGGTAGCTGTGGGTCATCAACATCTGCCCCACCCCTCCCCAGAAGCCCGCGAGGATGAGCCAGGAAAGCTGGGTGACGGAAAGATCGACCCAGCCGAACGGCATCGTCATCAGCGAGAGGATCGATGCGTTGATGAAGAACCAGATGACGATGGTGCTGGTCTTCTCGGTGGAGACGAGCCGCCGCACCAGCATCATGGCCACCGCCGACGAGCCCGCGCTGGCGATTGCCGCCAGCACACCGAGCACCTGGTCGGCTGCCAGTCCGTGCCCGCGGATCAGCGAGAGGTTCGGCCAGGCGATGATCACCACGCCGATGAAGCCAACCACCACAGCGCTCCAGCGGTAGATGCGCACGGTCTCCCCGAGGACGACGGCTGACAGCACAACCACGATCAGCGGCTGCGCGTAACCGAGCGTGACCGCATCCGGCAGCGGCAGCCGGGTGAGCGCGAAGAACCCCAGCGACATGGAGCAGACGCCGACGAAACCGCGCCAGAAATGGCTGAGCGGCCTTTTCGTGTAGAAGGAGGAAAGCCCCAGCTCTCGCTGCCACGCAAGCAGGGCGAAGACGGGAACCAGCGCGAAGAACGAACGGTAGAACACGATCTGGCCGGCGGGCACCTGTCCCGCGGCCTTGATGAATGAGTTCATCAGCATGAAGGACGCGACGGAAAGAACCTTCAGGGCAATGCCGACGAGCGGCTTCCGCTCAACACTCGCACCCCGCGCCGACTGATTCATGTTTCGATTTCTTGCCAGACGACCGCCGGCGGTCACCGGCAGCCATGAAGATGAAGCCCACTCAAGAATGAAAGCCGGCGGCTGCGTTGCCGCCGGACATGCGATCTTGATCCCTGATAATACCTAACCGATTGCCGCAGAGTCGGCTACTGCCTTCCAGCAGCCTTCCTCGCCGCCTGGATCGCCTCCCAGATCCGCCGCGGAGTAGCCGGCATTTCGACATGGGAGATGCCGTATGCCCGCGAGAGCGCGTCGACCACGGCGTTGAGCGCCGCCGGCGTCGCGCCGACCGTGCCCGCCTCGCCCGCGCCCTTCATGCCGAGGGCATTGTAGGTCGAGGGAACGTTGCGGGTTTCGAAGCGGATCATCGGCATCAGGTCCGCGCGCGGCATGGAGTAGTCCTGGAAAGTGGCCGTGACGAGCTGCCCGTCGTCCGAATAGACGGTATCCTCCAGCAGCGCCTGACCGACGCCTTGAACCACGCCCCCGTGGATCTGCCCCTCGAGCAGGATCGGGTTGACCGTGACACCGAAGTCGTCGACGATCGTGTAGGCGACCACCTTCGTGGCGCCGGTGTCCGGGTCGATTTCCACCTCGCAGATGTGCGTGCCGTTGGGATAGGTCGGTTCCGGCTGAACGAATTCTCCGAAACCCTTGATATCTTCGGGACTTTTCGCCTTGCGCGCGATCTCCGCGAAGCTCACCGACCGATCGGTGCCGACGATGCGCGCCACGCCTTCGACGAGCTCGATGTCGGCAGCCGAGGCTTCAAGTTCATCCGCCGCGAGGTTCCTGATCTTTTTCGCCAGATCCTCGCCCGCCAGCGCCGACGAGACGCCGCCAAGCGGGATGGAGCGCGAGCCGCCCGTGCCGCCACCCGAGTCGAGCTCGTCCGTGTCGCCCTGTCGGACGTTCACCTTCGACACGTCGATGTTGAGCTTCTCAGCGACGATCTGGGCATAGGCCGTGGCATGACCCTGCCCGTTCGATTGCGTGCCTATGAAGAGCGTGACTGAACCGTCCTGTTCGAGCTTCAGGTGTGCGGGCTCCGAACCGGGGAAGGCGCAGGCCTCGATATAGGTGGACATGCCGATCCCGCGCAGCTTGCCCCGCTTGCGCGACTCTTCCAGCCGCTCCTCGAACGTGTGCCATCCCGCGAGCTCCATCGCCCGCGTCATGTGGCCGTCGAACTCGCAGAGCTCGTAGGTGCGGCCGCCCGGCGTGCGGTACGGGAACTGTTCCGGCTTGATGAAATTGCGCCGCCGGATCTCCTCGCGGGGCATGCCGAGCTGACGGGCACATTCCTCGACCAGTTTCTCGATAAGGAACGCGGCCTCCGGCCGCCCTGCCCCGCGATAGGCATCGACCGGGCAGGTGTTCGTGTAGACGCCCTTCACGGTCACGTCGATCGCCTGCAGGTCGTAGACACCGGTCGTCATCGTCACGCCGCCGGTGGCGATGAAGGGGCCGAACTCGTGCACATAGGCGCCGAGGTTGGAGAGAAGCTCAACCCTGAGGCCGAGGAACCGGCCCGTGCTGTCGAGGGCCATCTCGGCCGTCACCCAGTTGTCGCGCCCCTGGCTGTCGGTGAGGAAATGCTCGTTGCGGTCGCTCGCCCACTTGACCGGTCGGCCGAGCCGCTTCGCGGCCTCCAGCACCAGCGCGTATTCGCGGAACACGAAGCCCTTCGTGCCGAAGCCGCCGCCAACGTCCGGGGTGATGACCCTGAGCTTTTCCTTCGGAATCCCGAACACGTCTGCGAGCCTGCTCTGGAACGAATGGACACCCTGCGAGCCGACAGTGAGCACGAAGCGGTCCTCGTCAGCGCGCCACTCGCCGATCGCCGCCCGCGGCTCCATGTAATTCGCCACGAGCCGATTGTTGTAGAAGCTGATCTTCACACGGTGATCAGCCTTGGCAAACGCCTCGTCGGTGCGCGCCTTGTCGCCGATGTGATGGAGGAAGGCCAGGTTGCTGCCGAGTTCCGGCCACACGAGCGGCGTTTCGGGATCGAGCGCCGTCGCCGTCCGCACGGCGGGCTCCTCCGCCTCGTAATCGACCTCGATGAGCTCGGCCGCATCCTGTGCGGCGAGCCGGCTGTCGGCCACGATGAAGGCCACCGCATCGCCCACGTATTGCACGCGGTCGCGGCAAAGGATTGGAATGTCGCGCGAAGGCGGACGCTTCCCGTCCGGTCCCTTCGGCATTCTGCCGTCGACCTGCAGATCCTTGAGATGGGCCACATCTTCGCCCGTCAGGATCAGGTGCACGCCGGGCGCCTCGCGCGCGGCCTCGAGCGAACCGATGGTGAACCGCCCCTTGGCGACAGGCGAGCGCAGCACATAGCCGTGCAGCACGCCTTCGGGGACGATGTCGTCCGTGTACCGCCCGCGCCCGCGGATGAAGGAATCGTCCTCCCTGCGCAGGACCGACGCACCCACGCCGAATTTCCGTGTAATAACTGTCACGGCAAGGTTCCTTGCAACTGATGAAGCGACTATCAAATGCAGGGGTTAGTGTTGTTCACCTTCACCAGTGTGTAAAGTCCTCGCACTTCAACCTTTCACGTCCCGCAGTCGAACAGGAGAGTAGAGATGCGCACGGATACCGGACAGGTGTTTCGTCTGGAGGATTACAGGCCGAGCGATTACCGCATAACGCACACCGACCTCCTGTTCCGGCTCGATCCGCACGCGACGCTCGTCACCGCGAAGCTCACGGTCGAACGCCGGGATGGCGTGGCTGCCAACGCGCCGCTCGTGCTCGATGGCGACGGGTTGGTGCTCGAAAGCCTCGGCCTGAACGGCGCGCCGCTCGCCGGGGAAGGCTACACGGCCACCCCGGACCGGCTCGAGATCCGCGCTGTTCCCGCCGAGAAGTTCTTTGAGCTTGAGATCGTGACGAAGGTCTCGCCTGTAACCAATAAGGCGCTGATGGGACTCTATCAGTCGAACGGCAACTACTGCACCCAGTGCGAAGCTGAAGGCTTCCGCCGCATCACCTATTACCTCGACCGGCCGGACAATCTCAGCACTTTCCAAGTGCGCATCGAGGCACGCAAGGCTGAGGCCCCGGTCCTGCTGTCGAACGGCAATCCGGTCGAGCACGGGGACTTGGCAGACGGTTGGCACTATGCCGTCTGGCACGATCCGTTTCCGAAGCCGTCCTATCTCTTCGCGCTGGTGGGCGGTGATCTCGGCTCGATCCATGATACCTTCACCACGGCCTCCGGCCGCAAGGTGGCCCTCGGGATCTATGTGGAGCACGGAAAGGAACCGCTCGCCACTTACGCGATGGACGCGCTCAAGCGCTCCATGCGCTGGGACGAGGAACGCTTCGGCCGCGAGTATGACCTGGACGTATTCAACATCGTCGCCGTGTCGGATTTCAACATGGGCGCGATGGAGAACAAGGGCCTGAACATCTTCAACGACAAGTACGTGCTGGCTGACCCTGAGACCGCGACGGACGTGGACTATGCCGGCATCGAGGCGGTCATCGCTCACGAGTACTTCCACAATTGGACTGGAAACAGAATCACTTGCCGCGACTGGTTCCAGCTCTGCCTGAAGGAGGGCCTGACCGTTTACCGAGACCATGAGTTCTCGGCCGACCAGCGTTCCCGTCCCGTGAAGCGAATTGCCGAGGTGCGCAACCTGCGCTCCCTCCAGTTCCCCGAGGACCAGGGCCCGCTCGCCCATCCGGTCCGCCCGCGCCGCTACAAGGAGATCAACAACTTCTACACCTCGACGGTCTATGAGAAGGGCTCCGAGGTTGTGCGCATGATCCACACCATCCTGGGCCCGGAGAAGTTCCGCGCCGGTATGGACCTCTATTTCGAGCGGCATGACGGCCAGGCCGTCACCATCGAGGACTTTCTGGCGTGCTTCGCGGAGGTTTCCGGCCGCGACCTCACCCAGTTCGCGCTGTGGTACCACCAGGCGGGAACGCCGCGCGTGACGGTCACGACCAGCCATGACCCGGCCACCGGCGATTTCGAGGTGAACATCAGCCAGACGGTTCCGCCCACACCCTCCGAGGCGGTGAAGAAGCCCATGCACATCCCCCTTGCCTTCGGCCTGCTCGGCCCCAACGGCGATGAAATGGAAATGGGCTCCGTCGAGGGCGCGGAGGTGAACGACGGCGTGATCCACCTCACCGCCGCCAGCCAGACGATTCGCTTCCGGGGTGTGGGCTCGCGCCCGGTTCTGTCGCTCAACCGCGGCTTCTCCGCCCCGATCGTCCTCAACCAGGATCTCACGAAAGAGGACCGCCTGTTCCTCGCCCGCCACGACAGCGATCTCTTCAATCGCTGGGAGGCGCTGAACAGCCTCTTCGTCGAGGCGCTGATCGCCGCCGCCGCGCGGGAGAAGGAGGGCAAGCCGCACGACTTCGATGCGGCACTCGTCGAGGCTGCGATCGAGATTGCCGGCAATGACGGCCTGGAGCCCGCCTACCGGGCGCTGGCCCTGAGCCTGCCGTCCGAGGCGGATGTCGCCCGCGAGATCGGCAACGATGTGGACCCGGACGCGGTACGCGCCGCCCGCGACGCCCTGCGCCGGGAGATCGGCGGCAAGGGACGTGACGCCTTCCGCAGGATCTACGACCAGCATGCCGATAGCGGGCCCTTCAGCCCGGATGCCGCCAGTGCCGGAAAGCGGAGTCTGCGCAATGTCTTGCTGGATTATCTTGCAGCGGCGGAAGCAGCACCTGAACTGGCCGCGCTACAATTCGAGACCGCCAACAACATGACCGACCGCGCGGCTGCGCTAACCGTGCTAGCCCACCAGTTCCCGGAGCACGAGGCGACCCGGAAGGCGCTTGCCGCCTTCGATGCGCGCTACCGCGACAACGGCCTGGTCATGGACAAGTGGTTCGTGGTGCAGGCGACCATCCCGGGCGCGGCGACGCTGGAGCGGGTTAAGTCGCTGACCGCCCATCCCGCCTTCTCGCTGATGAACCCGAACCGCGTCCGCTCGCTGGTGGGCGCCTTCTCCTCCGGCAACCAGACCGGGTTCCACCGGGCCGACGGCGCCGGCTACCAGTTCCTGGCGGACATCATCCTGTCGCTTGACAGGCACAACCCTCAGGTTGCAGCCCGTCTCGCCACCGCCTTCCGCTCGTGGCGTTCGATGGAGGAGGTCCGGCAGCTCGAGGCCCGCAAGGCGCTCGAGAGGATCAACGCGGAAGCCTCGCTGTCGCGCGACGTGAAGGACATCGTGGAACGCACTTTGGCCTGACGGATCAACGACTTCGCCCGGCCTCTCAACAGCCCGGCTGGCCTTAACCGTATCTTAACCAAGGGCATGCAACGCTCGCACAGCGTCGTTGCGTGCCCTTTCTGCTGGACCCCACTGGACAAGGCGAATCGGCTCTGATTCCCTATGGGTGATTCGTGAGGGTGACGGATCATTCATTCCGCAGAGCTCTCAACCTTTGGGGCTAAAGCGGCTGGGGACAAGGAACGAGGGAGCCTTTTGATGGCGAAGGCGGACGCGTGGGGTTTGCCCGCGGGTGGCCTATGGCGGCGCTGGCGGCTGAGCCGGCGGACGAAGGTGGCAGGCAATGCCAGGCTTCTTGCCGCCCCGGCCTACGAGCGCCTGCTTGCCATCGAGCCCTATCTCCGCAAGGCCATTCCGATCCTGATCGTGCTGTTCCTGCTGGTGATGGCCGCCGTTCGCGCGCTGTCGCTCATGGCCTGGCGCGACGACATCGAGCGGGACACGCGCTCGATGCTGAGCCTGATGGCGACCACGCTCAGCCAGTCCATCCAGCTCGCCTCGAACGAGACCGCCCCCGATCCTGAGATGGCCCGCAACCTGCTTACCGAGACGGCTGCGCAGGCCGGCATTCCGCGCAACTGGGTGGTGGCTCTCACCGACGAGCATTTCGTCGCCATCGCGGCGATTGGCGACGGCTCCGATTTCATGCTCAACCGTCCGCTCGAGAACCTGATCGCGGGCGCCCAGCCGTTGCTGATGTTCGGCAGCCGCGCGGGCGTGTTGAACGTCACCATGAACAACGTCGACTGGCTTGCCGCCGTCGACATCGTGCCGGGCCGCAAGGCCGCCGCGATCGTGCTTGCCCCCACGGAGTCGATCTTCCTCGGCTGGCGCCGGGCGGTCTCGCTCAACGTCACGCTCTTCGTGCTGATGGCGGGCGTGCTGATGGCGATCCTCTACGCCTATTTCAGCCAGGCCGCGCGCGCCGAAGCTGCCGACCGCATGTATGTCGAGGCGCACCAGCGCATCGAGCTGGCACTGCTGCGCGGCAAGAGCGGCCTGTGGGACTGGGACCTGTCGCGCGGGCGCATGTACTGGTCGCGCTCCATGTTCGAGATCCTCGGCTACGAGCCGACCGACTCCATGCTCTCCTTCGGCGAGGTGGCGAGCATCGTCCACCCCGAGGACACCGACCTCTTCGCGATGGCCAACCGCATCATGTCGCGCGAGGTCGACCACATCGACCAGATCTTCCGCATGCGCAATGCCTGGGGCCAGTGGGTCTGGATCCGCGCCCGCGCCCAGGTGGTGGACCCGAACGCGTCCGAGATCCACCTGATCGGCATCGCCGTGGACGTGTCGGAGCAGCGCTCGCTCGCCCAGCGCTCGGAAGCTGCGGACCAGCGCCTGCGCACCGCGATCGAGAACATCACCGAGTCCTTCGTGCTGTGGGATTCGTCCAACCGCCTGGTGATGTGCAACACCAAGTTCCTGCAGGATAGCGGCCTGAACGCCGACGAGATCGAACCCGGCATGCGCCGCGAGGAGATCGAGGCGCGCATGAGCCCGGTCCGCTCCGAGCGCCGCCTTACGCCGATGAGCGATACCAGTGGCGCCGTGACCCTGGAGCGCCAACTTGCCGACGGCCGCTGGCTGCAAGTCACCGAGATCAAGACCCGCGACGGCGGCACCGTGGCTGTGGGCACGGACATCAGCCAGATCAAGCAGCAGCAGGACAAGCTCGTCGAGAGCGAGCGCCGCCTGATGGCGACCATCCACGACCTCTACATGGCCCGCAAGGCCGAGCAGGAACGCTCGCGCGAGCTGGTTCAGCTCAACCGCGAATACATGAAGGAGACGGAGCGCGCCGAGGCAGCGAACCGCGCCAAGTCCGAATTCCTGGCGAACATGTCGCACGAGCTGCGCACGCCGCTCAACGCCATCATCGGCTTCTCCGAGCTCATGGAGCAGCAGATCTTCGGGCCGCTCGGCAACGAGCGCTACAAGGAATATGTCTCCGACATCTATGCCAGCGGCACCTACCTGCTCGGCGTGATCAACGACATCCTCGACATGTCCAAGATCGAGGCCGGACAGTTCACCATCCACCGCGAGCCGGTGGACCTGTGCCCGCTCATCCTGGAGGCCGTGCGCGTCGTCTCCTTGCAGGCCTCCAAGAAGGACATCGAGGTCACGACCGACATTCCGGACTCTATCGCGCTCAACGCCGACCGCCGCGCGCTCAAGCAGATCCTGCTGAACCTCCTGTCAAACGCGGTGAAGTTCACCGGCCAGGGCGGCAAGGTCAACCTGCGCGCCCGCACGGTCAGCGGTTCGCTGGTCCTGCTCATCAAGGATACCGGCTGCGGCATCCCGCGCGAGGCACTGAAGAAGCTCGGCCGCCCCTTCGAGCAGGTGGAGAACCAGTTCTCCAAGAGCCACACCGGCTCAGGCCTCGGCCTCGCCATCTCGCGCTCGCTCGCCGACATGCACGGCGGCTCGCTCCGCATCCGCTCGAAGGAGGGTGTGGGTACGGTGGTCCGCGTCCGCATCCCGATGGACGCCTGACGCGAAAGAGCAGTCAGTCTTCGCGCACCACTCCCCTTCTGCCCGGCAGCCCTATCCCAGCAACCGCTCGAAGTGCGCCCGGACCTTCTCGCTCATGTCTTCCAGGTATGCCTCCAGCACCTCGAGATTGGGCAGGTCGAGCCGCCGGAGCAGCGTGTCGGCGAGGCCGGGTGGGATGTTCTCCGGGTCGACGGGCCCGGTGAGGCAGAGGCGCACCACCTGCTCGATCTCCGTGTAGAGGCGGTGCGCCTCGGTGAGCTCCGCCACCGTCTGCGGATCGGCGAAGTCGGGCGACAGATGAGCGAGGATGTCGTAGGTGCCTGTCATCCTCTCGCCGACGACACGGCCCAGGAGCGTGCCCACCTGCGCGATGAATTCGAGGTCCATCAGTCCGCCCGGCACGAGCTTCAGATCCCAGGCATTGTGCGGCGGCTTTTCCGTCTCGATGAGTTGCCGCATCTCGCGCGCGTCGTCCTTGATCTTCCGCTCCGGGCGGTTCACCGCGAGAATGTCCCGCACTTCCCGTTCAACCTTTTCGCACAGGTCCGCGTCGCCAGCCACCGCCCGTGCTCGCGTGAGCGCCATATGCTCCCAGGTCCACGCCTCCGTGTGCTGGTACTTGCGGAAGGACTCGATATGCGTCGCCACCGGTCCCTTGTTGCCGGATGGCCGCAGCCTGAGGTCGAGCTCGTAAAGAACGCCCTCCGCGGTCGGCGCGGAGACGGCCGCGATCAGCCGCTGCGTGAGACGGCCATAGTATTGCGACGGATGCAGCGGCTTCGGCCCGTCCGACTGCTCCGCCGCGGGATCGTGGTCGTAGAGCAGGATGAGATCGATGTCCGACCCTGCGGTAAGTTCGCGGCTGCCCCACTTGCCCATCCCGAGGATCGCCACGCGCCCGCCAGCGACGCCCCCGTGATTGCGCTCGAACTCCCGCTGCACGGCGGCGAGCGCCGACCGGATGGTCAGGTCCGCAAGATCCGAGAAAGCGCGACCCGCGCGCTGTCCGTCGATGCTGCCGGCCAGCAGCCGGATGCCGATCAGGAACTTCTGCTCGGCCGCAAAGATGCGCAGCCGGTCGAGGACTTCCTCTAGTGCCGTGGCGCCCGAGAGAAACGTGTCGAGCCGCTCGGACAGGTACTCCCGGCTAGGCAGCTCCGCCAGCAGCCCGGGGTCGAGCAGGCCGTCGAAGACATGCGGACGCCGCGTGATTATGCCGGCCAGTCGGGGAGCCGCCCCCATGATCATCACGAGCAGTTGCAGCAGTCCGGGATTGGACTGAAGCAGCGAGAACAGCTGGATTCCGGCGGGAAGCCCCGCGAGGAACTCGTCGAAGCGCATCAGCGCCTCGTCCGCCCGCTGCGTCTGCCCGAAAGCTTCGAGCAGCGCCGGCGTGAGTTCCGTCAGCCGCTCCCGCGCCTCCGCCGACTGGGTGGCCTTGTAGCGTCCGAAGTGCCAGCCGCGGATCACGCGGCAGATGTCGCTGGGCCGCTGGAAGCCGAGGTTCGTGAGTGTTTCCAGCGTGCCGGGATCGTCCACGTCGCCTGTGAAGACCAGATTGCCGAGCTTGCGCGAAAGCTGCGGAGCCGCCTCGAACAGGGCCGCATAATGCTTTTCGACGGTGCGTAGCGTACTTCGGAACGCCTCGGCGAAGGCTTCCTCGTCGGGGAAGCGAAGCATGAAGGCGATGCGCCGGAGCCCCTCGCCGTCGGCGGGCAGCGTGTGCTTCTGCTCGTCCGCCACCATCTGCACGGCATTCTCCACCTCCCGCAGGAACCAGTAGCTGCTGACGAGATCCTTCTCGGCCTCCGGCGTGATCCAGCCCCGCGAGCCAAGCCGGTGCAAATTGGCCACGGTCTCGCGCTCCCGCAATTCCGGGAAGCGGCCGCCCGCGATGAGCTGCTGGGTCTGGACGAAGAACTCGATCTCGCGGATGCCGCCGCGCCCGAGCTTCACGTTGTGGCCGAGCACGGCCACCTCGCCGTGGCCCTTGTGGGCGTGGATCTGCCGCTTGATGGAATGCACGTCGGCGATTGCCGCATAGTCGAGATACTTGCGCCACACGTAAGGCTGCAGCTCGCGCAGGAAGGCTTCGCCCGCGGCAATGTCGCCCGCCACCGCGCGGGCCTTGATCATTGCCGCGCGCTCCCAGTTCTGGCCGCGGCTTTCATAGTAGTGGAGCGCAGCATTCACCGGAATGGCCAGCGGCGTCGAGCCCGGATCGGGCCTGAGCCTGAGGTCGGTTCGGAACACATAGCCGTCTTCGGTTCGGTCCTGCAGGATGCGGATCAGCCGACGGGTGAGCCGCACGAAGGTCTCCACCGCCTCGTAGGGCTCGGGAACGGCGGGAGCCGTCGGGTCGATCAGCACGATCAGGTCGATGTCGGAGGAATAGTTGAGCTCGCGCGCGCCGAGCTTGCCCATGGCGAGGACGATCCACCCCGAGCCGGGCTCGGGCACGGTGGGATCGGGCAGCCTGAGCTTGCCCTGCCGGTTGGCGTCGAGCAGCAGAAACTTGACTGCCGCGCGCACGCAGGCATCCGCGAGACTGCTCAGCCGCCGGACGGTCGTCTCGGCGTCGCTCTCGCCCCCAAGGCTGCCGAGCGCGATCAGGTAATGCGCCTCGCGCTTGAGCCGCCGCAGCGCCTTCATCACGCTCGCTTCCGTCGCGCCTTCCGCGATGGCGGCAGCCTCGATCTCGCCATTCAGCGCGTCGAGCCGTTCCCGGAACGGATGGTCGAACAGCGCTTCCAGGCTTGCCGGCATGATCTGCATGCTGTCGCGCAGGTAAGAAGAGAGATCGGCGGCAGCACCCAGAAAGGACCTCAGCGGCCCTGCCGCGGCGAGCATGGCCGCGAGACGCTCACATCCCTTCTCTTCCGCGAGCCGGCCGAGGGTCTTCAGCTCCTCTTCCGCCTGCGCGGGATCGAGCGGTTGAAGGGGTTTGACCGGGACGCCAAACCACGCGGTGCCATCTTCACGTTCCAGGGGCTGGGCGTCTGACGTCATGGGCATTCCGATCTGACTTGTAACGCGGGGTTCTAGGCCGCTCGTGTGTCAGACATTCTTAGCGTCTGGAAAGACCATGGCAACAGCCAGACCCTTCCCGTCCTTGCCGTCGGAAAGCACGAGTTCGCCCTGATGGAAGGTCATGACTGCCCGCGCGAGGCTGAGGCCCAGGCCAGAGCCCGGCTGGCTGCGGCTCTTCTCCAGCCGCACGAAGCGCTCCGTGGCGCGGTGGCGCTCACTCTCCGGAATGCCCGGACCGTTGTCGGTAACGGTGAGGCGGACGGCGCCGCCACTGCGTGCGAGGGACACCGTGACTTCAGGTTTCCCGTTGGAGCCGGCGGAATACTTGATCGCGTTGTCGACGATGTTGGAGAGCGCCTGCGCGATGAGCTCGCGGTTGCCATTGATCTCGGCGCCTTCTGCAATATCCGCATTGAGGGCAACGCCCGCCTCCTCCGCGACCGGTTCGTAGAGTTCCACCACGTCCGCGATGATGGCCGCCAGATCGACCTTCGTCGTCGCTTCGGCGGAATACCCTGCCTCCAGACGCGAGATCATCAGAATCGCATTGAAGGTGCGGATGAGCTGGTCGGATTCGGCGATGGTCCGCTCAAGCGCCTCGCGCGTGGCCTGAGGATCGTCCTGTTCGGCAAGGGCCGCCTCGGCGCGGTTGCGCAGCCGCGTCAGCGGCGTCTTGAGGTCGTGTGCGATGTTGTCGGAGACCTGCCGAAGCCCCTCGTTGAGGGCCGCGATGCGTTCGAGCATGGCATTGAGGTTTTCCGACAGGCGGTCGAACTCGTCACCCGACCCGGAAACGGGCAGCCGGCGGGTGAGGTCTCCGCCCATGATCTGGCGGCTTGCCTCGGAGATGCTGTCGATGCGCTTTAGCGCCTTGCGACCGACGAAGAACCAGATGAGCGCAGCCCCCAGGCCCATCATGGCGAGCGCGGCGGTGAGCGCCCGGCGGACGATGGAGCGGTACTGCTCCGGCTCGCCCAGGTCACGGCCGACAAGCAGGATCATCTGGTTGGGCAGCCGCGCGACAAGGGCCACGGCGCGATGGACATCCGTGACCTCGCTCGCCTCCCCGTATCGGCTGTAGTAGAAGGGTTGCTCCGTCCAGCCCTCGATGTCGAGCACGCCGGGCTCGATCATCTCCACGTTGCCGGACAGGATAACGCCGTTGTGATCGGTGATGAGATAGAGATTGGCTCCCGGCTGTCGCGCCCGCACGGCGATGAGCCGGACGAGCCCCGTGAGCCCCCGCCTTTCGTAGACCTGCGTGAGCGTGGACACCTCCTCGAGGACCGCGTCCTGTGTTTGCGCCTGGATCATGCGCTGTGACAGCGCCGAGACATAGATCACCAGCACGAGGGCGCAGGCGGTGAACAGCAGAATGAACAGCGCGGAGAGCCGCGCCGCCGTGGTTCTCATCAAGGCGCTCAGGCGCAGCATCAGTCGGCCCGGATCATGTAACCGGCACCGCGCACGGTATGGAGCAGCGGCTTGTCGAAGCCCTTCTCGATCTTGCTCCTGAGCCGCGAGATGTGCACGTCGATGACATTGGTCTGGGGGTCGAAGTGGTAGTCCCAGACGTTCTCAAGCAGCATGGTGCGCGTCACGACCTGCCCCGCGTGGCGCATCAGATATTCGAGCAGGCGGAACTCGCGAGGTTGCAGGGTGATCTCTTCGCCAGCGCGGGTAACCGTGTGAGACAGCCGGTCCAGTTCCAGGTCGCCCACCCGGTAGACGGTCTCGACATCCTTGGAACCGCTCCGGCGGCTCAGGGCCTCGACGCGGGCAAGCAGTTCCGAGAACGCATAGGGCTTGATGAGATAGTCGTCGCCCCCCGCCCTGAGGCCGGTGACGCGGTCATCCACCTCGCCCAGGGCGGAGAGGATGAGCACAGGCGTGGTGTTGCCCTTGCCGCGCAGCTCGCGGATGACGGAAAGCCCGTCCTTGAGCGGCAGCATGCGGTCAACGACATAGACATCGTAATTGCCTGTGTCGGCCATGGCAAAGCCGGTCTCGCCGTCCATGGCGATGTCGGCGGTATGCCCCGCTTCTGAGAACGCCTTCTTAAGAAAGGTCGCCGCCTCGCGGTCGTCTTCGATGATCAGGATCTTCATGCGCCAGCTGCAGTTTCGGGAAACGTGGGACCGTACTTACAGGGAGGACCGGGGGCATGGAACCACGCCCCCGGCATGCAGCGGTGGAGAAATCAGCTGATCGGCAGCGTGACGAAGCGGTTGGCGTTGTCGCGCACGATCTGGACGAAGACGCGGCTGCGGCCGGCCTTGCGGGCCTCTTCCGTGGCGTCCTGAATGTCCTTGGCCGAAGCGACCTGCTTCGAGTTCACCGCCTTGATCACGTCGCCCGGCATGATGCCCGCGGCCTCGGCCTCGCTGTCCGGCTCCACGTCGGTGACCAGCACGCCCTCGCCATCCTCAGCCGGAGTGACGGACAGGCCGAAGTTGGTCACCGTCGCCTCGGACTGATTCCTGTCTTTGGGCGAAGCCTTGGCCATCTGGTCGTTGCCCGGCATCTTGCCCAGCTTGACGGTCAGGGTCTCGGACTTGCCGTTGCGCCAGAGACCGATTTCCACCTCAGCGCCGGGCTTCTGGCTGCCGATCTTGCGGGCAAGATCGCGGGAAGAGCTGACGGTCTCGCCGTTGACGGAGACGATGATGTCACCAGCCTTGATGCCACCCTTTTCCGCGGGCTCTCCGTCGTTCACGTCATTAATGAGCGCGCCCTTTGCCTCGGCGAGGCCGACCGACTCGGCGATCTCCTTGGACACGTCGGCGATCTGGACGCCGAGCCAGCCGCGCTCGACGGCGCCGTCCTTGATCAGGTCCTCGACCACGTTCTTGGCAAGACCCGCAGGGATCGCGAAGGCGATACCGACGTTGCCACCGGACGGCGAGAAAATCGCTGTGTTCACGCCGACGACCTCACCGGCGAGGTTGAAGGTCGGGCCACCGGAGTTGCCGCGGTTGACCGCCGCGTCGATCTGGATGAAGTCGTCATAGAAGCTTGCGCCAATGTCACGGCCGCGCGCGGAGATGATGCCGGCCGTCACCGTGCCGCCGAGGCCGAACGGGTTGCCGACGGCCACGACCCAATCGCCCACCCGCATCTTCGAGTCGTCGGCGAATTCGACATAGGTGAACTTGCGGTCGGCCTGCGCCTTGAGCACGGCGAGGTCGGTGCGGGGATCAGCACCGACAAGCTCGGCCTTGAGCTCGGTGCCGTCGTTCAGCACGATGGTGTACTCGCTGCCGCCCTCGACCACGTGGTTATTGGTGACGAGGTAGCCATCCTCGGAGATGAAGAAGCCGGAACCCTGGGCCACCGGACGCGGCTTCTGCGGTCCCCGCTCACGGCGGGGCGGACGCGCGCCGCGCTGGTTTTGCTCGCCACGGAACTGGTCGAAGAAGCGGCGCAGCGGATGATCCCGCGGAAGATCCTCGAATCCGGGGAAGCCGGGGAACGGCGCCATTGCCATGTCGCGATCCGGCTCGGTGCTGCTTACACGCACGCTGACGACGGCGGGCGACACCAGCTCGACCACATCAGCGAAACTGGGAGTATCGATCGGCTTGGAAAGCTTGACCGGGTCGGCGAAAACGGGGGCTACGCCTGTACCAACAGCGCCGAGGCCAACTGCACCGGCAAGGGCGAGCGTCGCCACCGTTGCAATGAGACTCTTCCTGGTCCGGAACTTGATCTTCTCGGAATTCATCGCTGGAACTGCTCCTCTTACGCAAGCCTCTTGGGCTGTTGTCCGAAACTCTGTCTAGCCCACGAGATAGGATTGCGCACCTTACGGCGCCATTTCCAACTGATGAAACTTTCGTAATGTTTTGACAAGAAGCCGTGCGGCTGCCGCAGGAGCGGGAAAGAACCTGCCGATCCCGCGTATCAATCCTGGGAATCGAGCGCCTTCCGCAGAGCGGCTTCCTCCTCGGGCGTCAGCCGTTCCACGGGACGGTTTGCGCGGGCGCGCCGGCGCGTCGCCGCCAGTACAAGGATGCCGCCGGCAATCAGTACGATCACCGGGGTGCCCCAGAGGATGAGGTTGCGCGCGTTGAACTGCGGCTTGAGCAGCACAAACTCGCCGTAGCGCGAGGTAAGATAGCTGATGACCTGCTCGTCGGTGTCACCGGCGAGGATGCGTTCGCGGACCAGCAGGCGCAGGTCGCGCGCCAGTTCCGCGTCCGAGTCATCGATGGACTGGTTCTGGCAGACCATGCAGCGCAGCTGCGCCGACAGCGCGCGGGCCCGCGCCTCGAGCGCCGGATCGTCCAGCATCTCGTCGGGCGACACGACCGCCGCCGCGAGGTTGGCCGAAGCGAAGACGAGGAAAAGTGCGAGCAGGATCTTGCGCATGGGTATTTACCCCTTGGCTGCCTGGAGGGCTGCCTTCCGCCGCGTCGGAACGCCGACACGCAGGCGGCGGTCGCAGAGCGACAGAAACCCGCCGAACATCATCACCACCGCGCCCCACCAGATGAGCGTCACCTGAGGCTTCCACCAGGCATGGACCACGAGGCCGCTCTCAGTCGCATCGCCGATGGAGACGTAGAGCTGGCTGAAGCCGAAGGTGCGGATGCCGGCTTCGGTGGTCGGCATGGCGCGCGCCGTATAGATCCGCTTGGACGACGCGATCTCGCCAAGCCTGCGGCCATCAGGCCCCGTAAGATCGAAGACTGCCCGGTCTTCGCCGAAATTGGGGCCCTTGAGCGCCGCGATTTCCCGGAACCGCATGGTATAGCCGCCCGCCTCGACCACATCGTTGGGCTTCATGACGGTGATGCGTTCCACCTGCATGGTGGTCACGCATGAAAGCCCGATGACCGTGAGGCCGATGCCGGCATGGGCGACGGCCGTGCCGAAGACTGAAAGCGGCAGTCCCTTGAGCCTGCTGAAGACCACGCCGGGGCTGGCCTTGCCCACGCCCGCCTTGAACACGATGTCCGTGAGGGAACCGAAGATGAGCCAGAAGCCAAGGCCGATGCCGAGCGCCGCGACGGTCGAGGCCCTGTCGACGAAGAACAGGACGCCGATGATGACCGCCGCCGAGATGGCGAAGGCTGCGAACAGGCGCTGTGCGGCGGCAAGCAGGTCACCGCGCTTCCAGGCAAGCTGCGGCCCGAACGGCACGGCGATCAGCAGCGGTATGGCAAGGGGGATGAAGGTGAGGTTGAAGAAGGGCGCGCCGACGGAAATCTTCTCGGCCGTCAGCGCCTCGATCAGCAGCGGGTAGAGGGTTCCCACCAGCACGGTCGCCGTGCAGGTGCTGAGGATCAGGTTGTTGAGCACCAGCGACCCCTCGCGCGAGATCGGGTGGAACAGTCCGCCCGCCGTAAGCGAGCTCGCACGCAGCGCGAACAGCGCCAGCGAGCCGCCTATGAAGATCATCAGGATCGCCAGGATGAAGACGCCGCGGGTCGGATCGGTGGCGAAGGCGTGAACGGACGTGAGCACGCCGGATCGCACCAGGAACGTTCCCACCAGCGACAGCGAGAAGGTGAGGATCGCCAGCAGCACCGTCCAGATTTTGAGCGCCGAGCGCTTTTCCATGACGATGGCCGAATGCAGCAGCGCCGTGCCCGCGAGCCACGGCATCAGCGAGGCGTTTTCGACGGGATCCCAGAACCAGAAGCCGCCCCAGCCGAGCTCATAATAGGCCCAGTAGGAGCCCATGGCGATGCCGCCCGTGAGGAACGCCCAGGCCATCAGCGTCCACGGCCTCACCCAGCGCGCCCATGCGGCGTCGATACGACCCTCGATGAGCGCGGCGGCCGCGAAGGAAAAGGCGACCGAGAAGCCGACATAGCCGAGGTAGAGCAGCGGCGGATGCAGCGCGAGCCCGATGTCCTGCAGCAGCGGATTGAGATCCTTGCCCTCGAATGGCGCCGGAACCAGGCGGGTGAACGGATTGGAGGTAAAGAGGATGAACAGCAGGAACGCGGTTCCGACCATGCCCTGCACGGACAGGACGTTCGCCCTGAGGGAGGGCGGAAGGTTCCGCCCGAAAACAGCCACCAGCGCGCTGAAGAAGGTGAGGATCTGCACCCACAGCAGCATGGAGCCCTCGTGGTTACCCCACGTACCGGTGATCTTGTAGAGAAGCGGCTGCGCCGAATGGGAATTTTCCCACACGTTCAGAATGGAGAAGTCCGACGTGACATAGCCGTGGACCAGCGTGGCGAAGGCGGCCGCCACCAGAAGGAAGCCGGCCACCGCCACCGGCTCGCCGACGCGCATGAGCTGCGTGCTCTTGAGGCGGGCACCCGCCAGCGGAACCACTGCCTGGACGATGGAGAGCGCAAGCGCGAGGACCAGCGCGAAATGGCCAAGCTCAACGGTCATTTGTCCGAACCGCCTTCCTGCCCTTCCCACACGCCGCTTTCCTTCAGCCGGTCGGCAACCTCGCGCGGCATGTAGTTCTCGTCGTGCTTGGCGAGCACGCTGTCGGCGACGAAGGTGCCATCCGCCCCGAACGTGCCTTCGGCCACCACGCCCTGCCCTTCCCTAAAAAGGTCGGGCAGGATGCCCGTGTAGCCCACCTTGATGGAATGCTGGCCATCGGTCACGGAGAAACGGACCGTCGTCCCGTCGATCCGCTCGACCGATCCGTCTTCGACAAGTCCGCCGAGCCGGATGCGCTCACCCGCCTGGACGGGATTGGCCAGCACATCCGCTGGCATGTAAAAATAGGATGTCTGCTGGCCGAGGGCGACCAGGGTAAGGCCCGCGGCCAGGGCGAGAAAACACATGCCGGCGGCGATCACGATCGCCCGCTTCTGTTTGCGCGTCATTGCTCATCCTCAGGCAGTACAAGGCCGAGCCCCCTGGCGAAGGAGCTCAAATCCCTGGCAGCTTCCGTGTTCTCGCCCAGCGCCTTCACTCCGCGCTGAAGGGCGTCCCGGGCAGCGTCAGTGCGCTGCAGGACGATATAGGAACGCACGAGGCGCTGCCAACCCTCCGGATCGTTGGGGCTTTCCCGCAGCCGGGCATCAAGCCTGGCCACCATCTCCTCGATCATCTGCTGCTGGCCATCCGGCGACTGCTGACTGCCGCCATCAGCCCGAGGCCCCGCGCTGCCAGCCTGGTCCTGTGCGGATGCCTCGCCGTCCGGTCCCCTTCCCTTCAAAGCTTCCTCGGCGATGCCGCGCCAGGGCGATCCCTCGGGCAGGTCGGCCACCATCTGGGTCCAGAGCGCGCGGGCTTCCTCGATCTTGCCCTCCTGCGCCTTGGCCAGCGCGACGAAGAAGCGCGACCGCGGCTCCGCCGGATCCTCGGCAAGCGCGTTCTCGAACGCCTTCACAGCCTCCGCGGTGACGATGCCCTGTTCGATACCCACGAGCGCCTCGCCAAGCATGGCGTAGGTATTGGCCGTCGCCCCGCCGAGCGCAATGATCTGCTGGTAAGCACGCGCCGCATCGGCGAAGCGGCCGAGACGCATGTAAATCGGCGCAAGCGCCTCCCAGCCGCGCCGGTCATCCGGATTGCTCGCCAGATGGGCCTCTGCCCTGGCGATGAGTTCCGAAATCGGCGCGTTCGCCGGATCTTCCTGCAGCCGGGCCGCCAGCGGCATGGCCGGCACACCGGGAGAGCCGAGATAGGAATAGACCGCCCAGCTGACCACCGGCACGGCAAGAACGCCCAGGACGGCGATCGCGCGGACGGCCTTGCTGGAAGTCCCGGCAGCTGCAGAACGCTCCTGGGTCGCGTTTAGCTTGAGGATGCGACGACCTATTTCGGCGCGCGCCTCCGCGGCGTCGGCCTCGGAGATCAGGCCGCGCTTCACCTCGTTCTCGAGCTCGGCCAGCTGGTCCTTGTAGACGGCAAGGTCATAGGCGGCTTCCGCAGCTCCCTTGTCCCGCCGCAGAAACGGATACATCACCGCCAGCGAGGCGGCAGCGGTGAGAACGGCGGTTATGATCCAGAACAGCATAGCGCCTCAAATAGCGACAATTCCCAGCACTGCCAACCGAGGCGGTTGCGGCCTTTTGACAAGATTTGGTGAATTCGGGCGCTAATTGAGCAGCGACCATGTCCCGTCAGGGTTGCGGCATGCCGTGCCGCGCAGCGACTGGGCGGGACCGCCCGCGCGGACCACGTGCGAGTAGGGACGGCAATCCTGCGAACCCACCCGGTAGGGCTGGGCGGCGATGACCGTACCGCTGCTGCCGCCGCTACCCTGCCACTCCACCGGCTGGCCGGCGGGAGCCGCCTCCAGCGCGCGCTGCTCAGCCGCCAGCGCGGAAGCGAGATCGGCCCGCGACAACCGAACGTTCGCCTGGGAGACGAGACCGGACGTTGCCGCAGCGCCACCCATCAGCGGTGGCGTGAACGCGACACTTCCTGATGCCACAGGGATCCTGCTGCCAGAGCATCCGGCGAGAAGCATCGCTGCCAGAGAGCTGATCATCAGACATGCGTGACGCATGAAACTCCTCATTCTCACGTCCAGTTCCCAGACGTCAGATCCCTTACCGTCCCTGCCCTTCCAGACCGGAATCTGCTGGAGGTTCTACTTAGGCGCATAAGCCCGTTATAATCAAGCAATGCGCAACTCCACCTCTGCGCGCAATCCGCCAAGTTCCGACCGGACGAGGCGCAGTTCTCCACCATACTCATCGACCAGATCCGCCACGATGGCGAGGCCAAGGCCGCTTCCCTGTTTCGTCTCGTCGAGGCGCCGCCCCCGCTTGAGCGCCTGCTTTGCCTGATCTTCCGGAATGCCCGGGCCGTCGTCCTCGATCGCGATCTGGAACATCGTCCGGTCCACCCGTGTCATGCCGGTGGATGTCAGCGAAACGGCAATTCTGCTCTGCGCCCACTTGGCCGCGTTCTCCAGCAGATTGCCGATGATTTCCTCAAGGTCCTCTTTCTCTCCGGCGAAGAAGAGCGGGCGTTCGGGCAGGTCCAGCGCCAGCTGTTTGTCGCGCGCCAGCTTGGCGAACACGCGTGCCAGCCGCTGCACGGTATCGTTCACGTCGGTGCGGACGGACAGCGTGCTGCGTTGCGCGGCCGCGCGGGCGCGCTGCAGATAGTGATCAATCTGCTTCTGCATCGCCTCCGCCTGGTTGCTGATGAGCTCGCCGCGCTGGTCGCCCATCGCGCGGCCCTCGTTCATGATGACGGCGAGCGGCGTCTTCAGCGAATGCGCAAGGTTGCCTACCTGCTTGCGCGACCGCTCGATGATCCGGCGGTTGCTGTCGATGAGGGCGTTGGTTTCATCGGCGAGCGGTGCGATTTCGGCGGGGAAAGGTCCGGTGAGCTGCTCGGCGGTGCCGGCGCGGATGTTCGCCAGCGCGTCGCGGATGCTGCGAAGCGGCTTCAGCGCCAGCAGGATGGCCGCCACGTTGATGATTACCATTCCGGCGCCGAACATGGCGAGATAGGCGAGCAGCCGCCGGGTGAAGCTTGTGATCTCGCGTTCAAGTTCCGTCCGGTTACCCATCACGCGAAACCGCACGATCCGGTCGCCCTGACCCAGCACCACCTCGGCCTCGATCACCTCGACCTGCTCGCCGCGGGGCCCGGTCGACAGATACTGCCGCCGGTAGTCGGAATCGAACGGAACGGAAGGATCCTCCGGAGGAGGCGGAAAGCCCGCGAGCGATGAGGAACGCAGCGCGTTGCTCAAGCCGGGAGAGACGGGCTCCACCGACCAGTACCAGCCGGAGAGCGGTTCGGAGAAACGCAGATCGCCGAGATTGGGCGAGCCCGAGATCCATCCGTCCTCGTTGGCGCTGACGGAAGCGATCAGGTTGAAGAGGTGAGCTGAAAGGACGGTCTCGAAACCGCGGTGACTGACCTGCCTGAAGAGTGCGGTGATGACCGTGGCGATGACGATGAGCGAGATGATCGCCCACAGGGAGGAAATGGCGACGACGCGGAAGGTCAGCCGCTGGCCGAGGCCCCGCAGCCGGGCAGCGAGCCCCTTCAGTGAGAACGGATGGGGCGTATTCTCACTCATTCGGTTCCCGTATGCGGTAGCCCATGCCGCGTACGGTTTCGATCAGATCCGCGCCGATCTTCTTCCTCAACCGTCCGACAAACACTTCGATCGTGTTGGAGTCGCGGTCGAAGTCCTGGTCATAGAGGTGCTCCACCAGCTCGGTGCGGGACACGACGGCGCCCTTGTGGTGCATGAGATAGGCGAGCATCCGGTATTCGTGCGACGTGAGCTTGAGCGGAATGCCGTTTACATCCGCCTTTGACGTGGTCGTGTCGAGCCGCAGCGGCCCGCAGGTGAGCTCTGAACTCGCATGCCCCGCCGCCCTGCGGATCAGGGCCCGCACTCGGGCCAGGATTTCCTCCATGTGGAAAGGTTTTGTGACATAGTCGTCGGCACCGGCGTCGATGCCGGCGACCTTGTCGCTCCAGCGGTCGCGCGCGGTCAGGATCAGCACGGGCATCTTTCGCCCGTCACGCCGCCAGCGTTCCAGCACGCTGATGCCATCCATGCGCGGCAGGCCGATATCCAGGATGACAGCGTCATAGGGCTCGGTGTCTCCCAGGAAATGCCCCTCCTCGCCGTCGAAGGCGCGGTCGACCACGTAGCTCGCATTCTCCAGCGCCGTGGTAATCTGGCGGTTCAGCTCCCGATCGTCTTCAACAACAAGGATTCTCATCGCGGGACGGTCTCTGACTGACTGCGGTCACATGAACGGCTGGCTCATCGGGCGGGCACCACCACTTCCTCGCGGCGTGGTCGCTCGCCATTCCCGCCCGGGATCAGTACGACGATCCGGCACACGATCTGTCCGCCCTGATTCTCCGCATTGGCGGCGGCGAGCTGTCCTCCCATCTGGGCGGCGACCCGTTGCCCGATCGCATAGCAATCGGCGCCCTGCGCCAGAACCAGCGGGGCATTGTCCTCCGCAGCACGGGCAGGCGCGGCAACCAGCAGGGTTGCTGCTGCGGCGAAGAGTCCGAAAATGGTCAGGCGGGCGTTTGTCATGAGGCGAGGTTTAGGATAGCACGTATGAATGGTGAATGAACGTGGAGCGTAATTAAGCATAAAACCATCGGCCCGGCCAATGCCACACTTACGCCAGATTGAATCTGCGTTCGGCGGCCACTCCGGGCCCGACCCTCACGCTGATCTGCCTCACCCGCAGGGTGACGGCATCCGGCATCACGCCGAAGTCGCCCAAGATTTCGGCTGACGGATAGACCCACACGGGCACGCTGACCATCTGGGACCGAACGACCGTCTCTCCGTCATCCGCGACCACCTCCACCAGATATCGCTCGTCGGTTTCGCTCAGCGGAATGTCCTCGCTGAGCCAGCTGTCGGACTCCGCGCTGCGATCGCTTCGTGTCCAGGAGAAATGCACGTCCCCGCCATTGATCCTGCACCGGAGATGGACCGGAGCAAGGGGCAGCAGGGCCCTCGTTCCTTCCGCTTGCGCCAAGCGAGGAAAAATGGGTGTCGGAAAGATCGAATCCGGCTGGTCCGATGCGCCAGTTGAGGAGAAGTCCCGTCTCCTCGGGCCTCAGTCCTGCGGCGGTGACAGCCCCGTTAAGCAGCACGAAGGGAGAACCCGCGCCGGCCCCAGCGCGCATTGCGTCTGTCGTGCCGTGCTGCCCGCGCAAGAGACCGTCCAGAACCCATCGGTTGACGGCAATCTCCTGCGCTTTATGGAACTGGAGAATTTCCCAGACGCCATTGTCTGCAAGCACGGCCGCCGCATTTGCGCCCCCCAGCAGGAGCGGCAGCGACACGCTTTCCAGTTCGCCATCGAACAGCCGCACGTCCACCCGGGAAACGGGATCGAGCCGTCCGGTTACAGCCGTGCCCGGTAGCGGCGCGACAAGCTCGCCGATGATCGCTCGCTCAGCCACCACTCCCCGGAACGAAAAGCCCGTCGTCTCCGGCGAACAGTAGACGGCCTGACTTTTCCACGGCTTCGCCCGCACCGCGATGCGCAGACGCTCATGCGGTTGATCCTCCCCATTCACGAGAGGCAGATCCATGAGCAGGGCGTATGGCTTCCCGAAGGTCAGCGGCTCGCCACCGCCGCCTGCGGGAATTCTTCCTTCAGTCGCTGGCATGTCCGGCGAGCGTCGGATGCGCACCGCCTGTACCCGACGGACGAGCCCCTCCTCGATCTCTGTTACCAGGTAGTCCCGATCCTCTCCGTCGAGGCGGATTATCCTGCCGACCCGCACGTCCTGACGCGTTATTGGCAAGGCGAAGGAGATCCCCTCCCGCCTGTCCCAGATGCGGTGCAGGAAATTGGCAGCCAGTGTCTCCGCCTCGTCCGCCGCCAGCACGCCCGGAAAGCTGATGAAGCGCGTGCCCGCCCCCTCGGTCCCGGCCAAATCGACGCAGGCGGTGGCGGACTGATGCTCGTTGAGCTGGTCGCGAAAGTCGAGGTGCACTTGGCCGGGGAGATCGTGATCCGGCGTCCGCACGCGGGCGAGCACGTCGCCCTCGTCGGGAATGACGAGATCGCCTGCCGGAATTGTATCGGTCTGCTCCATCCCCTCGGTCGCAAACACCAGCCGGTCCCCTTGCGAGCGTACGGAAATGCCGAACAGCTCCACGATCGGTTCGAGCGCGGCGCGCGCCGTCGTGGGATTGGCGATCACATAGCCGCTCACCATTCCGTCCGCCCGCGACGTGGCGGCCGCCGGCAGGCCGAAATCCGCCATGATCCGGTCGATCAGCGCGCCGACCGGTATCGCGTTCAGCCGCCCGTTGAGCCAGTGGCCACAGATCCAGTTCTCGCCGTCTCCCCAGACCTCTTTCTGGACGGGAAAGGCCGGAAAGGGCCGCAGGTCCCATGCCCAGACAGAGAGCGCGTCCGGATCCACCATCCGACCGCCATAGACCGGAGACGTTGGGTTAGCCTCCTCGCCACCCTCCTGCCAGTGCAGGTGATGGGCTAGCAGGAACCGGTACTGTGCGAGGTCGGACCGGCCGCCGTTCGAAAAATGTGGGATACCGTTCTCAGCGGACTTCGGGTCGCGAAACAGGTTCGGCTGATTGGGCCCCTTGTCCACCGCCCCGCAACCGAGCTCGGTGAAATGGAAGGGCTTCGACATGGGCACCCACGCCGTGGGCTGTGCCTGTTCCACGCCGCCGATCCGATTGTAATGCAGATTCGACCACCAACCGGGAAGGTCCTTGTATCGGAACACCCAGTCCTTGCCGTAGGCTCCATCTCCTATCGGCGTCCGCACGCGCGCATGCCGGTCGGCAGGGCTTGCATAGTACCAGTCGAAGCCTTCGCCGCCCGTAATCGCCGCTTTCAGGGCCACAAGATCATAGGCGCTGGCCGCCCCGTCAGGATTACCCCCGGATACGTCTTCGTCCCGCCAGTCGGAAAGCGGCATGTAGTTGTCGATGCCGATGCAGTCGATCGCCTCGCTGGCCCATAGTTCGTCCAGGTGGAAGAAGACGTCGCCGGACCCGTCCTGCGGATGGTAGCCGAAGTATTCGCTCCAATCGGCGGCATAGGTGATCCGCGTTCCGCCACCGAGAATGGAACGGACATCCTCTGCCAGCGCCACCAGCCCTTCCACGAACGGAAACGCGTTGCCCGTATCTCGCACGCGGGTGAGACCGGGCATCTCCGAACCGATGATGAACCCGTCGACGCCCCCCGCCATGGCAGCGAGATGGGCGTAGTGCAGGATGTGGCGGCGGAATCCCCAGTCGTTCGCATTGCCGGTGAAGGCCACCGTATCGCCACCATGGACGAACTGCGTTGCTCCGGCCGATCCCAGGAATGCCTCGACCTGCGTCCGCGCTGTCCCCGTCCGGTCCGCGCTGCCCGGCCTGCCGGGAGCCGGATCACAGGTGATCCGACCGCGCCAGGGATACGCCGCCTGCGCCACGTCGCCGTAGGGATCCGGAAACCCGTTGTCCTCCGGCACGTCCATCATGACGAACGGATAAAGGGTGACCTTGAGACCGCGCGCCTTGAGCGCCCGTATCGCGTCGACGACAGTCCTGTCGGCGGGAGTTCCTCCGTAGGCGGCCCTGCCGTCGTGCTGCGAGACGGTCTGCGCCTGGGCCCGGGTCAGGCCGGACACGCGCCACGGCAGTGAATAGTTGCCTTCCGCCCGGGTGACGCGCGGCTCGATCCGGCAATGGCCCGCCCGCAGGTCCGTCCCGAACCAGCTGACCACCAGTGAAACGCTCTTCAGGTTGGGGCAGATGGCCAGCAGCTCGTCCACTGCCGCATCGAAATCCGTGCGACCGTAAGCATTGTGACGGTTGACCGCGATCGTCTCCCCTGGTTCGCCAGCAACGGTGATGAGGTGTGGTGAGAGGCCATATTCGGTAGATCCTGGTATCAGCGCCACCGAACGGATCCGTTCGCAGAGCGCCCCGCCCGGGCGCAGCACCTCGAACTGGAACTGCGGGATGCGCTGTCCGAAATCGTCGATGGGGAACCGCTCGAACACCACATAGGCCACGCCGCGATAGGCGGGAGCATTGCCAACACCCTGCTTCGCCTCGATCAATGGGTCGGGAAGCTGCTCCTCGTCTCCCCGGTAGACGCGGAACTCGTAGTTGCTGAGGTCGAGCTCGCGCCCGTCCGCCCAGATGCGGCGCACCCCCGCAATCTCCCCTTCGCACAGCGCCAGCGCGACATTGGCGAAATAGGAATACGTGGTCTGCTTGGGCCCCATCTTGCCGGCCCGCGTCGTCGTCGAGCGTTCCTCGAAGCGCGTCGCCCAGATCAGCGCGCCACCCACGCGCATGGTACCATAGACCCTGGGCAGCGGACTGCCCTCTTCGGCCGTCATCGGACGGCCCTGCCCGAGCCGCGGTCCTTCGTAGTGTTGGCCGCGCGTAAGGATCGCCCGGTCGACCATGTAGCCCGCAAAAGCTCCGACGGCCGCGCCGATCGCCGCCCCCACGGCACCGAACATGCTGCCTAGCCTCGCGCCCGCGCTCTGCAAGACGATCGTTGCCATGGCTCAAGCCCCCACTCTCTCTGGAAAAGCGAAGACACCTGCGATCCTCCGCCGCCATTGCGGCACCAGGCGGGAGACAGTCACGGCCGTCCCCTCGTAGGCGTGAACGAAGCGTTCGCCATCGATGCAGATGCCGGCATGCTTGGCCGGCACGTCCGGCCGCCAGCGGAACACGATGAGCCGTCCTGTATCGGTCTTCCCGTCTGGACAGGTGACGAAGTGCCTGCGTACAGCTTCCAGCAGCAGCTCCTCGCCACCCGCCTCGGCCCAGTCCCGGCTGTAATGGACCGGAGGTTCCGGCTCCCTGCCGTAGAGCGCACGCCAAACGCCCCTGACCAGTCCGAGGCAGTCGCAGCCCACGCCCTTGCAGCTGCCCTGATGGCGGTACGGTGTTCCCACCCATTCCAGAGCCGCAGCCGCCACGGTCCGTCCCCACATTGCTGTTTGGTCGCTCATGGTGATCCACCCCCATTGAACGGGTCCACCTTGAAGTATGGTTTTGACCATGAAGGAGGACCACAATGGCCAACAAGCGACACAAGCCCGACGAGATCGTCACGAAGCTTCGGCAGGTTGAGGTTTTGCGCGGCCAAGGCATGGCGATGGCGGATGCCGTTCGCCAGATCGGCGTTTCCGAACTGACGTTCTACCGGTGGGGCAAGCAATATGGCGGCATGAGCCGTGACCAGCTTCGGCAGTTGAAGGATCTCCAGAAGGAGAACGAACGGCTTCGCAAGGCGGTGGCCGATCTGACGCTGGACAAGCTGATCCTGACGGAGGCTGC
>Ga0207874_1000494_pt1 | contig 57149 bp, 20 predicted proteins | sample HigsolmetaAR201D_FD_184833 | JGI IMG/M metagenome (GOLD analysis project Ga0207874, IMG submission 184833) | Ionic liquid and high solid enriched microbial communities from the Joint BioEnergy Institute, USA - AR20-1-D (SPAdes) (version 2) ...
CTTAAAATCGCAGAACTTCCTTCTAACTAATAAAAAAAAATAACTAACTTTCGCAAAAAACTTATTCATTGGATCATACCGGCGAGGATCGAACTCGCACCTCACGTGCCACAAACGTGTGTTCTACCCTTAAACTACAGCATGCACAACAACAACAACTACACACAAAAGATCGGTATTGGAATTAAACCAATGCCTTCGAGGTATGAACTCGACAGTCTATCAACTAACCTAACCGATCATATTACATTTTTTATTTTTAACAAAATTATTATTCTTACCAGTTTATCTATCGATCTACTTCGCCAAAAACAATATCAAGTGTGCCAATAATCGCTACAACATCAGCTAACAAATGCCCTGTAAATAATTTACTACCTTGAAGATGCATAAAACCAGGCGAACGAATTTTACATCTATACGGCTTATTAGTACCATTTGACATTAAAAAAACACCAAACTCACCTTTTGGTGCTTCTACAGCTGTATATGTAAAATTCGCCTCAATTGTTGGACCAGAGGATGCGAATTTAAAATGATGAATCAAACTTTCCATATCTATTTTCATTTTTGAACGCGAAGAAAATGTGTATTTCCTATCTAAAATTTTAATAGGACCTGGAGTAACTAATGCATTAATAGCTTGGAGTATAATGGCCGCACTTTCTCGCATCTCCTCAACACGTACTATATATCGATCATAACAATCACCGTTTTTACCAACCGGAATCCTAAAATCCGTGTAAGCATATATCTCATACGGTTGGACTTTACGCAAATCTCACTGAACACCCGAACCTCGCAAAAGAACGCCAGAAAAACCTCAGTTTAGTGCCTGACTTCGATTAACAACACCAATATTTACTGTACGTTGTTTTCAAATACGATTTGAATCAAGCATTTCTTGTATCTCGTCAACACGAGAACAAAACTGTGTTAAAAATAAATAAATATCTTCTAACAAACCATCCGGTAAATCATAACTTACACCGCCGTAACGAAAATAATTTGCATGCATTCGCGCACCCGAAACCCTTTCATAAAATTCTATTAATTTTTCACGTTCTTCAAACCCCCACAAAAAAGGCGTTAGCGCACCTACATCCATAGCGTGTGTCGTCACCGCTATGATATGATTAAGAATTCGCGTAATTTCAGAAAATAAAACACGAATTCACTTCGCTCGCACAGGAATCTCGCGATTAATAAGTTTTTCGACTGCTAAGGCAAAAGCATGCTCTTGAACTATTATAGAAACATAATCTAACCTATCAAAATACGGCAAGGCTTGTGTATATGTTTTGTATTCGATCAATTTTTCTGTACCTCGATGTAATAATCCAATATGCGGATCAACAGCAAGAACATTTTCTGATTTTATTAACACCAGAAGCCGCAAAACACCATGTGCCGAAGGGTGTTGAGGTCCGAAATTTAATTTTAAAAACTTAGAATCTATCACTGCCGTTGTTATCATATTGCTTTGAACTAAAACAGCAGTATTATTAACCACCATCTCTTTTTTACGCACAGCGGCTTAGACAGGACTTGCACCCGTATCCGCGGTTTTGAAGACCGATGTTTTTCTATTAAACTACTAAGCCAAATTTAATTTTTTTTTTAACCAAATAAGATTAAGAAACCCATCATTAAACCAAAAAGAGCAATCGCTTCTGTTAAAGCGAAACCTAACAAAGCATATGTAAATAGTTGTCGCATTAATGATGGATTACGAGCAGTAGCCGATAACAAACTAGAAAAAATAATACCAATACCAATACCCGCACCCGCAATAGAAATAGTAGCCAATCCGGCACCAATTAGTTTAGCAGCTTGAACGATCATCCTTTTCTCTTCTTTATATTTTATTTAATATACTAATTATATTAGACTAAACACAATTAAATCACTACAAGGGACGTATCGGACTTGCACCAATATCTCGGACTTTACAAAAGTCGTGTTTTACTATTAAACTAACGTCCCTAATTAAATTTATACTCTATTCAAAAATTTCGGCAACCTGAACTGTTCAAATAAGTATTTATCTCACATTCAAAATACTGAATAACCAAGTTTGAAAAAATTGTAAACCAAATAACGGTTTTGCAGAATATCAAAATGCCACTTATAAGACATAAAAGACACTACCTTGTATAATCGATACACTGTACCTTCCGCCTGATAACATTGAAACCCAACAACTAACGATAAAGCTACAGGTAACACTTTAATACTAACCGGTAAAAATTCTGCGCTTACAATGGTATTAAGCGTAGAGCAAACCCCAGTAAAATTATTGCTGATATACAATTCACCGCCAGTCGAATACTGCGATGTTAAAAATGGACTTCCAAGACCAACAAACATATCCTTACATAAGTAACCCGAAAACAAACTAAAAATAACAAGAATTAACAACACAAACGATTCAATTACTGAAATCGGATGCATATTTTCAATAACATATTTACGTGCATTCGTTTCTTCAACAAACACGTCGTCTAATAAATCACTCGAATAAATACCAGTAAAAATAGCAGTAAGTGTCGCTAATCAATAAATAGTCAATCCGTCTACTGTAAATATTGTAACACTAGTTTCCAAAATTAAATCTTTAGAATAAAATCCACTCAAAAATATTGAACCGGCCAATGCAGCAACACCAATTGAATTACTTAAAAACAAATAAAATGAACTATTAGCCAAACCACCCATTCTGCGCATATCTTGCTCATTTAATAAAACATGAATTACTGATCCCGCAGCAATAAAAAGCAGCGCCTTAAAAAAAGCATGATTAAATAAATGAAAAAACGCAACGTTAAACTGCTTTAACCCGACACCCATTATCATGTAACCTAACTGACTACATGTTGAATACGCAATAACTTTCTTCATATCATACTGTATCAAAGCAACTGTTGCAGCAAAAAAAGCAGTTAGTAACCCAACAACTGACATTACTACCGGAACAACCGAACTATATGAAATTAATGCTGAACTGCGCAATAATAAATAAACACCTGCTGTAACCATTGTTGCCGCGTGCAATAACGCTGAAACAGGAGTAGGTCCTTCCATCGCATCAGGCAATCATGTATGTAAACCTAATTGTGCAGATTTACCAACAGCTGCCAAAAATAAAAACAAACAAACCAGTTCAATCAAACTCGACGAACCTACAAAATACATACGATCCGCAACCAAACCAAAATCAAAAGTATTTGTTGTATAATAAATCAAACCAAGCGCAGTAATCAAGAAAATATCCCCAACGCGATTAACAATAACTGCCTTAGCTGCAGCCTTATTAGCTTGTGTTCGAGTATATCAAAAATTAATAAGCAAAAAACTGCTAAGACCGACTCCTTCTCACCCAATAAACAACATCAAATAATTATACGAAGCAACTAGTATTATCATAAATCCAGCAAAAATTGTCAAAAGAAAGAAAAAAATAGGTCGACGTTCATCGTGCGCCATGTAAACTCAAGCAAAAAGTATAACTAAAAAAGTAATCACAGATACCACTAAAAACATTGATACTGTTAGCTCATCAAATAAAAATTTTCATTCTACTGTCAAATCCGGTAAATATATTGAATACGGCGACGAAGAATCCAAAAACTCACTTTCAACTATTTGCACTAAATAATCTGTAAAAGCATTATAAAAATCGCTAATTTTATTGTTTTCTAAACAATCCACAAGATGTTCAACCACAGAATCATCAGAAAACGGAAAAATTTTCACGGTACCAACACTAACCGACCAATCCCTAAGCTTCAATAAAAAAGCCTCAAAAATGTCTTCCTTATCTATCAAAATAACAGCTTCAATAAGTTTTCAACTAAGAGCACGTTTTAAGCCCGATTTAAAAAAAAATAACATATAAAACGAACTAATAACGCACATAAGCATAAAAAAAATAGGCACAAAACATGATAAAAAAATAGATAATCATGCAAAAAAAGACCTATAATAAATATCTGGACGCGTAAATCGTTTATGACCAATAAAAATGCCTAGTACAATTAATGGTAGTACAGGAAATAATAAAATATCAAAGAATTTCAAAATAAAATACGGATTAAACAAGTGAGCAACAGGATTAGTAATACGATCCTCAACTCAACGAATAGTCGGCGCACTGTACACCACAAAAGCTGCTACGAAGGACATCTGTACAAAAAAAATGAATAGACTTGTAGTCACATATCTTACAAACTCTAAAACTTCTTTAATCACTCTCAACATCTTTTTTTAATAACCCGCAAAAAATTATTTATTATAGAAAAACTCAGAGGGGGCAATGGGAATCGAACCCATAACCTTCTCAAAGGCCAACTTAGCAAGTTGGTGCATTTGCCATTCTGCCATACCCCCCAAAAACTTACATTATACCCAAAGTCATTTAGAAGCAGACCACGGTCAGGTTGATTGAATCGAAACTATACGTCAATGACTAAACGTTTTTTCTAACAAAATACTAACAGATGGATAGTATTCTGGGTGTCCTGCCATAACAATAAACAAAACTGGTAACGCCAGCAGAAGGACTAATATTAAAACTCTAAACAATCTGTCTACAGTTGATTTTTGTACCCCATTGAACAAATAGCTATAGGGCGAACCTCACATAATAAAACCAAGCTTAAGTGTGTACACAACATTAGCTATTATAGTAAAAAATACTAATACTACCATTTCAGTGTACTGACCAAACAAATCAATTAAAATTTGAAATTCGCCAAAAAAATTTAGAGTTATAGGAAATCCAATATTTGCCAACAATAACAAACCGAAAAAAATACTTCATCAACCGTCAATCACCGCATAACCGCGATAATACAATAAATCACGCTGATGCCTGCGATCATAAACCCAACCAACAGCAAAAAATAAACCCGCAGCAACCCAACCATGCGCCAACATTATTACATAGGAACCTACTACAGAAATTGTGGAACACAAAGCTAACCCAATTATAGCTAAATTTATATGTTCAATACTTGAATAGGCAACAATCCGTTTCATATCCGTCTGTACCGTTGCTGCCAACGCTGCGAATAGCATACTTACAATAAACAAGCTAATAGCGAAATGCCGTCATAAATAAAAAGCTAAATGCTCTCGGTATAAAGGTATTAAAAATCGAATAAAACCATAACTTCCTAATTTCAAAATCAAAGCTGCTAAGATAACAGAACCAACCGTAGAAGCTTCAACATGAGCCAGCGTTAACCAATGATAAAACGGAAATGTCGGTACTTTCGTAGCAAAAGCAATAAACAGAACAAATAATAAAAAATCTGGCAGATCTCAATTAAAATTTTTTAACATAGCAACGCTAGTAGATCCGAAAGCACTATGTAAGTAAATAATAGTAAATAATAATAATAACGAGCCCAAAACTGTATATATCACAAAAGAACGAGCAGCAGTTAACCTTATGTCACCTTTACTACCTCACCCTAAAATCATTTTATACATCGGAAAAATTAGCGATTCGAACATGATAAAGAAAAACAGTAAATCCAAAGATACAAACGCTAGTAAAACCAAAATTTCTGTTAAAATTAAATAAAGAGCTCATAAATGCCGATCGGGTCGATTTAACACATACAAAAAGCACCCAGGAAAAATCGTAACAGTCATAAAAACTAAACCCAAAGAAATTGTATCAAAACAAAAAATTGACGGAGAAACTCAACTTTCAACTTTAATATCCACCCAAACATCAGCCATCTTTAAATACGTGTAAAACAACAAAGTACCCTCGTATATAAAAACCACACTTACAACAAACGAACTGAAATAAATAAGCAAAAAACCCAATTGTTTACTATCTTTAATCAATGCACTAAAACCATTTTTAGCAAGCTCAATAAGCCTACTAACGAACACAAATAAACTAACCACAAAACTCATTGCTGTACTAAAAAAATGCCTTCAACTGGATTCGAACCAGTAACCACAGAGCCTAAATCTGTTATCGTTACCAAATTAGACTATGAAGGCGAAAACTTTTCTGTCACTGGCGGGACTTGCACCCACAACTCCAAATTTTAAGTCTGGCGGTGATACTTGTTTACCTACAGCGACTTGCGGCAATCAAAATGAGTGAAGAGGGATTCGAACCCCCGTAGCAAAACTGCAGCCGTTTTACAGACGGGTTGCCTTACCACCGGCGTTTCACTCGAACAGGACAACAGTACGCACATTATATATATAATGTGCGTATACCTTTAATAATAAAATCATTAAAAACTGAAAAAATTAATATTAATCAACGTTAACAACAAAGATTGTTTCACAAAGTCTTTAAATAAATTAATATTTAATTTTGTTCAATTTTTTAGTAGTACGTATAAAAGACCGAGCATCCTTATTTTATACGCCAGTTTTTAAAGCCGAGCTAAATATTTTTTACGACCATCTAAACCAAGTTACTCTTATACTTTTGTCAACCCATCCAACCCTTTCAAGCTTCTTTGCAATTTTTTTAATCAACAGCACTATATTTAAGAGGTGATATATATATATAATATTATAAACACATTAGGATAGCCGGAATCGAACCAGCGTTTTTGGATTCAAAGTCCAACGTTGAACCTCTCAACTATATCCTAATTTTCAACATAATTATGTTACAAACTTCCCAACCTACTTTATAAAAACAATACTCTGAATAAAGTAAATTATAATTATACACAATGAATAAAGAGAAGTAATACAACAATGTAAAAGGGCAGGGTGAGACTCGAACTCACAACCTATCGTGTGTAAGACGATTGCTCTACCAATTGAGCTACCAACCCCAGGTTATTTGACGGGTATCAGACTCGAACTGATATCTCAGAATCATAAACTCCACGGTCTAGCCAAATTAACCTAACCCGTCAAGTTAAATTTTTATTGTATTTTTTACTTTAAAAAAAATAAATATAAAATTTCATTTTTATCAGTCCTTCCAGGGACATGTTCCCATACCCCTACCTTGTTACGACTTCATCCCAGTTGCTAGCAAGTTCCAGCGACCCATTTCTGCTAGGAATACTCCTAACAAAAGTCAAGACCGCCTTGCACCTACTAACTCCCAGCATGTGACGGGCGGTGTGTGCAGGATTTTGCAGCATATTCACCGTAGCGCGATGATCTACGATTACATGCAATTCCTACTTCATATTTTCGAGTTTCAGAAAATAATCCGAACTAAGGGATGATATTGTTTAAACAATCCCTAAATCTTGCTTTAAACAACTTTTTATATTTCACCCATTGTGACACGTGTGCAGCCCAGCCTAAAAGGCCATGATGACTTAACGTAGACTAAAGTACACAAAATTATGTGTAAATTTAGGTTGCGTCCGTTTCTAAAAAAAATTACATTTCGCAACACGGACTTTCGATAGCCATGCAACGCCACGAATGCTAAATTATTGTAAAGCATTCTTTACAGACTGGTAAGGTTATTCGCGCTTTATCGAATTAAGCCACATGTCCCACTGCCTGCCAAAATCCCCGCCAATTCCATTTAAGTTTCAACCTTGCGATCGTACTCCCCAGGTGATGTGCTTAACAATTACATTAAACACCGATAACTACCGGCATTCAGCACATATCGTTTACAGCGTGGACTACCAGGGTGCGAGCTCCTGTTTGATACCCACGCTTTCGTACCTCAATGTCAGAAATACACTAGATACCTGCCTTCGCCGTTTGGCCGTCCTTTTAGTCTCGTCGGATTCCATCCCTAAACTAAAAATAAAGGTATCCCGTGCAAATCTCTAGCCAACGAATTTAACATTCTATCCCATTATACTACTCTGAGTTTTAAAAATATTAATAGTTGGCCATCTACGTACCCTTAAAACCTAGTCATGAGAGGAAATGCTTGATCCCTCTGTTTTCCCGCGGCTGCTGGCACAGAGTTGGCCAGATCTTCGAATAGAGTGATGTCACTTTCTAGCACTCTACCTGTAAAGTTTACAGCATGGATGCCTTCAGTTCCTTTACGGAATGAGCCGGGTCACAGCTACTCTGCATTGCCCAGTATTCCGCACTGCTGCCCCCATCACGAGGTGAGGCTCGTATCTCATTACCCCTGTGGCTGATCAAAAATCGCGTCAGCTAGGCATCATAGGCTTGGTAAGCCATTACCCTACCAACTACCGATCTGAATACCATACCACTTTATCTTTAAGCGATAAATCTTTTTAATATCCGGGATTTCTTTTTCACAAAGTCAGATACCGGACTTAAAAATAAAAGTAGTATATTACTCACCCGTACGCCATTTCCAAGAATAAACTTAGAAATCGACTCGCAATGTGTCAAGCTCATTCCACGCATTCTCCTCGAGCCAGGATCATAACCCATTTGCAATTACCTAGAATTATAAAAATCTAAGTATTCCTCTTAAAATAGCGTATTATTTAAATTTTTATATTTTATAAGATTCAGGTTGGATTCAAACCAACATCAGATTTTTAGGAAAAATCCGTCTTATCCATTAAACGACTGAATCAAAAATATATCGACGGAGAATCGAACTCCGGCCCCCCAAATGGCAATCGGGGATTCTGCCACTATACTATCGATATATTTTACGAAATATTATTATAACAATAATATTAATATACACCCAATTTTGATAAAAAAGTATTTAACTAATTTTTGGGATGTTTCGCTCCAAGTAATAATCACTCAAAGTTCTTACCGTTTTGATAGAGAATCGAACTCTAGACTTGCGCGTGACAGGCGCACATTTTGCCACTAAACTATCAAAACGAAACACAAAGACAAAAACTATTACACTCAATCTTTTAATAATCAAACCAAAAACTCCGTAGTTGACTTAATATTACTACCGCAAGTCAGACTCGAACTGACAACGATAGATTCGTAATCTATAATGTTACCAATTACACCATCGCGGCACATTAAAATTTTTATTAATATAAAAATCTAAAATTACATTTATTTAACCCCCCCCATTATTTTAAAATTTTTGATTCAAATCAACTATATGCTGGCAAAATGACAATAAAATGAAAAAAATAATAAAACGTTGCAATTTGATCAACTGTAACTAAAAACGGTGTAGGTGCTTTACCACCAATTCACCCTAATAATAAAACATCTAAAATAAATACTAAAGTTAAAAACATCCAACCAAATTTAAATTCCGGTCCGCTGATACGACTTCGGTCTAAAAGCGGTACCAAATACAATAAGATTATTGCACCAGCCATAGCAATAGCACCACCTAATTTATTAGGAATCGCTCGCAAAATCGCATAAAAAGGCAAAAAATACCACTCTGGTACAATATGAGCTGGTGTGACCATGGGATTTGCGGCAATGTAATTATCCGGGTGAGAAAACATATTTGGTTTATAACCAACTACTCAGAAAAAAAATACGAAAATTGTTAGCAACACAAAAAGATCTTTTAATGCAAAGTAAGGATAAAATCGAGTCATATCGTTTGACCCTAACTGTAACCCAGTAGGGTTAGATGAACCTACTCGATGCAACAACAATAAGTGCAGCAAGGCAAGACCAGCAATCACAAATGGTAAAATAAAATGCAGCGCAAAAAATCGTGTTAACGTCGCCGAAGTAACAGAAAATCCTCCTCAGATTCAAATAACTAGGGCTTCACCAATTACAGGAATCGAAGTAATAATATTCGTAATAACAGTCGCTCCTCAATAACTCATTTGACCTCAAGGTAAAACATATCCTAAAAATGCAGCACCTGCTATTAAAATAAATGCAGTCACGCCAGATACCCATACCGCTTCTCGCGGTGTTTTATATGATTGAAAATATAAACCACGAGCTATATGTGTGTAAAGTAAAATAAAAATTATCGAAGCTCCATTTGAATGCATATAACGAACCAACCAACCCCCACTTACTTCTCGCATGATATGTGTTTCAACACTATAAAACGCATAATCTGCGTGCGGAATGTAATGCATCGCTAAAAATAATCCTGTTACAAGTTGCAGAGCAAGAAACATACCTAAAGCGCTTCCAACACTTCATAGATAATTTAAATTTACCGGTGTTGGATAATGTCGAATATGATTTTCAAAATTTTTGATTAGTTGTAACATTTATATTTTTACTTATATATCTTATTTATTTCCTTTACAAAACACCTCTAACTTTAGAATAAAAAAGGAGAAATGGCTTGCGGCTCCCACAACCAGTACGTACAAAAACGAAAGCAGTGACATGTCAAGATCAAACGAGTTTGGGTCTACTTTCGCTGCCACCTCCCCATCTCGGAATAGAAGGATTCGAACCTTCAATTCTCGTTCCCAAAACGAGTAGTTTACCATTGCTCTTATATTCCGCACTTAACTTTCTGCTGTATAATAAATTTATGATAAACGTGTTGAGCCTCATCAATACAATAATACGTACAGAAAAATTCAAACAACATCTACAAAATGTCAGTATCAAGCAGCAAACTCAAAACCAAGATGACGTTCCCGAGAAACTAAATCATTAGCTAAACGACAATATGAAATTCACAACAAAACTGTACCAACTATTACATGAATTCCATGAAATCCTGTAGCGAAGAAAAAAACAGAGCCATAAGCACTATCGTTAATAGAGAAATCTGTTAAAGAATACTCCAAAAACTGTAATCAACTAAAATACAAACCTAATAAGCAAGCACCAAGAATCGACACCATAGCATCACGTTTGTATCCTACCAACAATGCACGATGCGCTCAAACAGTAAACATACCAGAAGATAACAACACAACCGTATTTAATAATGGAATACCGCGAGGATCTAATGTATGAATACCCAAAGGCGGTCAAACACCCCCAATATGAACAGAAGGCATTGACGCTAAATGTAAAAACGCTCAAAATACAGATACAAAAAACATCACTTCTGAAGCAATAAATAAAATAAAACCATAACGCAAACCTCGACGGACATCGCTAGTATGATGACCTGCCACTGCTTCAGACGATACTTCATTACCTCATAAAAAAAACGATACTAGTAATAAAGCTACAAAGCTAAAAAATCCCAAAATTTTAGCAGCAGGCGACGATAATACAAGAGTTACGTCAGGATTCAATAGTATTACTGCAAAAAATAAAACGCCCCATAGCGCAAAAGATGCTAGAAGCGGAGTATAAGTGGGGTTCACTACGTGGAATGGATGTAATTTTGATCGCATAAATTGCATGAACAAATTGCTTTGTATTTTTTAACTATTTACTAAATAATCCGAACAAAAAACAATGGAACTTCAAGAGGAAAATTAATTATGGCAAAAATAGACAAACAAATTAAAACATTAGCAAATCCATATAAAAGATCAATTCATTTTCATTTAAAAAATGAAGAAATATTATTACCGCCAACAACAACTGATTCGTCTGCAGATAATGAACTTGACGAAATAATACAACCAACAATACCTAAATAATAATACATACTAATAATAGATGTAATAATACTAGTAGCAATCAAAATTATTAGCGCCAAAGGACAAAACAATTGAGGCGCATAAAAATCAACAAAAAATTTCGGATTAAATAATAAATAGTAACTCGTATCTATAGTACTTTGTTTACTGAAAAAATCAAAAAACAAATCCAACATAGACGATCACAGAGTCATTTTTGCAAAAAAATTACAAAATGGAGGTAATCCTGCTATTGCCCACACCGAAATACCGACAAGTATCGAAACTTTATGATAATTATACGCATTACCTCCTATCAACTTAATATATCTTAGCGACAACTGACCAAACGACTTAATTTCATACCCAGTTAATGAAAAATATGCTAGTGAGCTAATAAAAAGTAAATTAGCAATAAGATATATTACCAAATAATATACAACTGCATTCAAAATATTTAGACTGTCAAGTATACATAAACCTATAAAAATATATCCCAATTGATTTACACCAGTGTATCCGATAAATGGTTTTACCTTATCTTTAATAAATATGCAAAACGCACCTACGGCGCCCATTACCATTGTAATTAACGATATTCAAAACATAAGTACAGTATAATGTTGATAAAGTCAGACTCACGTCAGCATATAAAATCGTACAAACAAACCAACAATACTTAATTTCGAAAGAATTGCAAAAATTAATAACACAGTATACGACGCACCCCTATAAACATCAAAAACTCAAGCAAATCCCGGAAAAACCGCTACTTTTATTGCTAAAGCACACAAAATTAGAACAAAACCAAAAAACTGACGACTTGTAATACTATTGCCATCAGCTAATCATAATTCAATATCGTCAAAATTAAAACTCATCACTTCAGTTGCCACAAACACAACACCTGTCATTAGTATTACCGAAGCAATAGCTCCCACAGAATAATACTTAACAGATGACTCAATCCCTTTTCGACTAGAATTTTCTTCAGCAGTACCTCTGTTCGCTAAGTATACAATAGCTGGCAACGTATAAGCAATTAAGGAAATATATTCAATTACAGCAAAAAAAGATAATAAGTCATTAACCGACACAAGAACTATAAATGCCGGAAGCAATGTGTACACCAATAAAAAAACTCAATAATTCGACACATTAACATCAAACGTATATAATACAACCAGCAAAATAGCTGTCGAAAATACTAAAAGACACAGTTTCACTAGCATAATAAAATAATCCGAGATTAACGAGTCATATCAAACATATAAGGTACCTTGTTCAGTATTATACACAGAAGTCGCATTATACAAAAGAGCAGTCGCAACAAAAACTCCAATCAGTAATAAATAAGCTATTTTTTTACGCCACGCCAATCCATCTAAACCAGCCCGTTCATTAATTTTGTAAAAAGGTGAACAAACTCAAGCTACGATTATTAAAATACTTAAAATAATTTCTGGAAAATGTGAAATAACTTCAAAAAATGTTGCTGGCGGACCAAAAATTAATTCTTCTGGAGTTTGTGCCAAAGTTGTGCCTGGCGGAACATCAACGTTACCATCAAAAGTCAATTTTATACTAGTAAAAAACCCAAAACAACTAAGCCCACGCAAATATATGCGATCAAGTAACATCTCTACTATAATGTATCCATACATACCAGTCATTTTTTTGTTATATTATTACATATATATAAATAGCTATTAAAGCTATTATTAAAATAAAAGCCATAAAAACGCAAAGTAAATAAAAAAACAAACCACGCCAAAATTTACCTAAAATTTCTGACAAAAATACCTTTTAGTTATTCTTTTAACACAAAAAAGGTGCTTTTTTATTAAAAAAACACCCTGTCACTGGCGGGACTTGCACCCACAACTCCAGATTTTGAGCCCGGCGGTGATACTAGTTTACCTACAGTGACACCTCTCTGCTTTACCTATTATTTTTTAATAATATCTTTACTTTTCCAAGTTTAAAAACTTGAGCAACCGGCAAAAGTAAAGCTGAACACACTTGGAATCGAACCAAGAACATCGATTTAAAAGACCGAAGTTATACCATTTAACTATGTGTTCATTAAGATAAGATTGTGTCGCACTGTTGCTTAAAAAAAATCGATTAACAAGATTTTATTGGATTTCGTGTAAAAATTTTTTCACAAAAAAATTTCCACGACCCACGACAAGCATAGTCCATACTAAAACCTAACAAAAATCGTAACTAGGTTTCTTGCTTTATATGCACTCAGCAATTCTCCTTAAGTAACTTAGCTGTACGGCTTACTGCTCAAAATAACCGTTGACCAGAGGTTACAACTATTAGGTCCTCTCGTACTGTTGTGGTTGTTACTAATTTTGTTTGCAAGCTATAGAAGGTAGGAACCGAACTGTTTCACAACGTTCTGAACTCAGCGCACGTACCACTTTAACGGGCGAACAGCCCGACCCTTGGGACCTTTTTCTGCCCCAGGATGTGATGAGCCAACATCGAGGTGCCCAACAATCGCGTCGATATGGACTCTCAGCGAATAGCAGCCTGTTATCCCCGGCGTACCTTTTATCCAATGATCGATAACTTTTCCGCACAACATTACCGGGTCACTACACCAAACTTACATCAACTAGACCGACTTGTAAGTCAAGTCTATCAGATTAGTATATGCTGTTGTGCTCTACAAGTAATACATGATTACTTTGAACTAATCTTATGGATTCCCTCGTTACTTTGTGGAAGGAGACCGCCCCAGTCAAACTCTCCACCCTGCACTGTCGATAAAAATCTTAGTGATAAAACGTAAACCGAGTGGTCCTTTCACTGACGTAAAAAGTCCAACCAAAATCAGACATTATACTACTCCCACTTATTACTACGCAGTTTAGTCTTTTTCACCATACAGAGCTTGAGTTAAGGTGCACGGGGTCTTCCCGCCTACCTATAGCATTCGTTCGCATCTTCACGAACAAGTCAATTTCACCGAAACAGTGCTGGAGACAGCAGAGGAATCGTTGCGTCATTCATGCGGGACGTAACTTACACGTCAAGGAACTTCGCTACCTTAGTACGATCAGGGTTATCGCAGCCATTTGCCGTTGGTTATATTCGAAACTTTAATTTCTAAATTTTATTTCACGGCACTGGGCAGACTTCAGACCACATACATCTTTTTACAAATTTGCGTAGTCCTGTGTTTTTGGTAAACAGTCGTCCCTCTCTTGCTAATGCTACTGACATTCATTTAAAAAAAAATGTCAGCACCCCTTCTTCCGAAGGTACAGGGTCAATTTGCCGAGTTCCTTCAGCACTGTTAATTCGAACATCTTTGGATCCTCTCCAAACTCACAGGTGTCTAATTAAGTACGATTTGTTCTATTAGCATTTTCCCGTTCAGCAAGCACTTATTAAAACAATATTAAACGTCCATGTTGTAATAAGTAACCCACTAAAAAAGCTAATAGAATCCCTTCATTTTACGCATTCGCGTAAATATTTAGGGGTCGTATAACTCAACAAAGTTTAACTTTATGTTGAAAACCTAGAGTTTCAGATGATAATGTTTTTAACATTATTTAACGTTACTCATCGCAGCATATTCAGAAGCACTATGGTAAAGTATTTTTTAAAATCTTACTCCATAAGTGCAAAGTTCTACTACCGCAATTTACACATGTTAAACGTGTAAAAGCCTGTGTTTTCGGCATACTCTAATCTCCGTAAATTCTCCACTGGTCTAAATTAGCACTTCTTACTTTTTGATCTAAAACGATTTCAACTTCAGCGGCTGCTTCCAAGCCAACCAATTCAATATGAATGTGTTCTATTAGTTTTACCGTGATATACTTTTGAGTATTTCGGAGCCTTAAACAACAGTCTGGGCTGTTTCCCTCTCGACCATAAACCTTCGCGCCTACGGTCTGCCTAGTATTTAAAAAATCGTATAGCTTCGAAGTTTTCCCAAAATCACACCGTAAAGCTACGGCATTACGTTTAAGAAGCGCCCTACACTATACGTTTTAAAATACCGCTATACTAAAATATATTTCGTAGAAAACCAGATATCACTGAGTTTGATTAGTCTTTCGCCCCTAACCCCTAGTCATCCGAGAATTTTGCAACATTCACCGGTTCGAGCCTTCAGCTTATTATCACCTGCACTCTGCTAAGAGTTAGATCACTCAGTTTCGGGTGTATTTCGAGTAACTTTTTAAAATTCATATTAATTACGCCTACGCTAACCAGCTTAAGCTTGCTACCCAAAATAAGTTGCTGCGCCATTATACAAAAGGTACACAATCGCACTTCAACGTTTAATTGATCTGCGTTTAGCTATTTAAAATCTCTTTCACTCCGTTAACGGTTCTATTTCACCGTTCCTTCACAGTACTTATACTCTATCGACATTATTAGTCATAGGGAATTGAAGGCGGCTCTCCAATATTCCTGCAAATTAGCAATTCGCAGTACTTACACTAGCAGTGAAACAGCTTTGATGGAAAGAAAAATCATAACCTCTCGGACTTCACCATAAAAACTGAAACACCGCACCCCAAATATATCGATTTCGCTCACCACTACTTTCGACATCTCTATTGATTTCTTTATTTCTGCTACTTAGATGTTTCAATTCGCAGTTTTCTTCTTTTTTAACACCCAGTTTCCTGGCAGGGCACGAACCCATCAACAAAAATTTTTCGAGTTCATACAGCTCTCTGCTCCCCCCTATAATAATGTCAAGAATACCATAGCTAAACGCTAGTCATAATCTAACAACAACTTTGCGACACACTACCATGTTTAAAAATGGAATCGAACCATTACCTTAGAGTTTTCAGCCCTACGTGCAAGCCATTTACACCATTTAAACAAATTCAAACAAAATAAAATAGTATTTTTAACAACATTGATCAGGCGAATCGAACGCCTGCTACTACCTTGAAAGGGTAGCGTACTACCACTATACGAGATCAATTCCTTTTTAAGTCTCCTTTCCTTTCATTAAAAAGCTGAGGTGGGAATCGAACCCACTACTTTAAATTTGCAATTTAACGTAATACCATTTTACTACCCAGCTTAAAAACCTTTCAAGCTCCTAAAAGGAATCGAACCTTTGTCTTTCGGTTAACAGCCGAATGTTCTACCATTGAACTATAGAAGCATAATAAAATGGATTGTAAGGGAATCTAACCCCTCTCTTCCGCGTGCAAAACGGATATTTTAACACTAAACTAACAACCCCACAAGAACATTGAGGAGACTGGAATTGCACCAATACCTTCGGAGCATGAGTCCGACGAGCTAACTGTTACTCTACCCCTCGTTTTTAGTTTTTAACCACACTTGCTAAATCTACACCCGACTTTCCATTTCGCGCAACCAATTCTCAAAAAGTAACTCATCTACAACTTTAACAGAAATTGGCATAAAACCATGATTTACACCGCACAGTTCACTGCATTGACCATAAAAATTACCCTCTTTATAAACATTTAAACCAACTTGATTTAAACGTCCAGGCGTAGCATCCACTTTTACACCAAAAGACGGAACAGCTCAAGCGTGAATAACATCTTCGCTTGTAATAATTAATCGAATAGGTGTTCATGATGGAATATATATACGATTATCTGTGGATAACAAACGAAGATCACCTGGTTGAAAATCTTCTGCTAATTTCAAATAGCTGTCATAACTGAAATTATAATTAATTCCAGCATACTTAGTTCTATACTCATAACTTCAGTATCATTGATGACCAATAACTTTAATTGTTAACGCTGGTTCTCCAATATCATCGCTGGCATATAACAAAGTAAATGACGGAACAGCAATAGCCACCAAAATACCGGCCGGAATCAGCGTTCATACAATTTCTAAAGGCGCGTTATGATTAATATTTTGACGTTTAAATTTCAGTCTTCGCCCTCCGTTACGGATTATTGGATCTGAACGGAAAAAATAAAAAATATACGCAAACATATAAAATACAACAGAAGCAATAACAACTAGAAATGTTATAATATCATGATGAAGATCGATAATTGAATCCATAACTAAAGTTGCTGGTTTTTGAAAATTTATTTGTCAATCTATTGGACTACCCTCACCAGGTAACATTGTTGGTGTAAGTTCGATTGTTGAAATCAGTAACGTAGTCGCCACTACTTTTTTAGAAGAAAATAATTTTTTATATACTCAAGATTTAAATGTTTCTTTTTTCGCAACTTGATATGTATGTGCTGGCCGAATAAATACTTTTCTTGCAGCAGCTGCAAAACTTATTCCAAATAACTTAGCACATAATGCAATACGAGCAACATGCCCTCATTGATTGTAGTTGTGTTTAAATCCGATACCATCAGTTAGATTACTATAAACTAAATAGAAAAAATATAGCGTAGCAATCGCAGAAATAATACTTCCAACCGATGAAACTGCATTTCAATAAAAGTAACCCACCGGATAATCTGGAACACGACGTGGCATTCCACCTGTACCTAAGAAATGTATTGGGAAAAATGTCAAATTAACACCAATAAATATAATTCAGAAATGATACAACCCACGATAATCGTCTAAATGACTATATTTACGACGTTTAGTAGTATAATAATACGGCATTACTAAACCAGTTATTTTTGTAAATCAGTGATATCACCCCGCAAACAAAGCAAATACAACCCCCATCGAAAGAACATAATGGAAGTGTGCAACAACATAATACGTGTCATGAAGCGCAATGTCAAGACCCGCATTAGCTAACATAACACCCGTAAAGCCACCAATAGTAAACAAAATAATAAATCCTAGCGCAAAAGCTATCGAAGGACGTTGATACTCAATAATACCACCCCACAACGTAGCAAGCCAACTAAAAATTTTAACACCTGTTGGAACCGCAATAACCATAGTTGCAGCTGTAAAATAAATACGGCTATCAACATCCAAACCAACTGTATACATATGATGAGCTCACACCAAGAATCCCAAAATACCAATACCAGCCATAGCATAAACCATAGCTTCATAACCAAAAACTCGTTTACCTGACTGATGAGAAATAACATGGCTAATTACACCAAAAGCAGGTAAGATCAAAATATATACTTCAGGATGCCCGAAAAATCAAAATAAATGTTGATACAAAATCGGGTCGCCACCTCCAGCAGGAACATAAAAATTTGTATTAAAATGACGATCTGTTAAAAGCATTGTAATCCCGCCAGCTAAAACCGGTAACGAAATTAACAACAAGAACGCAGTAATTAAAACCGACCAAGGAAATAACGGCATACGATACATATACATTCCACGAGCACGCATGTTAAAAATAGTTACAATAAAGTTAATCGAACCAGCAATTGAACTAATACCAGCCAAATGCAGCGCAAAAATACCTAAATCTACAGAAGGGCCAGAATGATATTCAATGGATGCTAAAGGTGGATAAACAGTTCATCCAGTACCTACACCCTCACCTACAATTGCTGAAGTCAATAACAAAGCTAGTGAAGCAGGCAAAAGTCAAAAAGATAAAGCATTCAAACGAGGAAAAGCCATGTCAGGAGCACCAATCAAAACAGGAACAAATCAATTACCAAACCCCCCAATCAAAGCAGGCATAACCATATAAAAAATCATCAAAAAAGCGTGCGCAGTTACAAACGAATTGTATAACTGATGATTACCCAAAAAAATTTTATTCCCTGGCTGAGCCAATTCTAACCGAATTAAAACTGACATTACAGTACCAAGAACACCAGAAAATATACCAAAAATAATGTACATAATCGCAATTCGCTTATGATTAGTTGTCATCAACCACTTAACAGCTCATTCTTTGAAGCTGAAAGTTGCCAACATTAAACAAAAAACTATAAAAAATGGTAATTTTGTTTCGGATGGGATTTGAACCCATAACACTGGTTTGGAAAACCAGGATCTTGCCAATTAGACTACCGAAACAATCTGAGTGCAGGCAGAATCGAACTGCCGACCTCCCGCTTATCAAGCGGGTGTTCTAGCCTACTGAACTATACACTCACGTTAAACTTAATCTAACAAAGATATAGTAATAATCAAATCAAAGAACTCAGAGTCAACTTCAGGATCATCTAACAAGCTTTGAAGTGTTGAAATAGCTAAATCAAAATTAGCGCCATTATCAAACGAATAAGTTGAAGTTACGCCAGTTTGATCCAACATCAGAATTAAACTGTCATATAAATTCAACCGTACATATTTTTTAAAATCAGCAACGCGATCCACCGAAACATGATCTAAGTAACCTTTAGTAGCAGCAAACACACAAACAATTTGAACTAAAGTATCTAACGGATCGTTAGGAGCTTGATTCAAAATTTCAATAATACGCGCACCTCGCGTCAAAATATGTTGTGTTGTTTCATCTAGTTCACTTCCAAACGACGAAAATGCTTCTACTTCGCGGTACTGCGCTAACTCAAGTTTCAATGAGCCTGCAACAGCTTTCACGGCCCGAGGTTGAGCTGCTGAACCCACCCGACTTACTGAAAGACCGACATTAATAGCCGGACGTACGCCTTTGTAAAATAATTCACTTTCCAAGAAAATTTGACCATCTGTAATAGAGATAACATTAGTAGGAATATAGGCCGAAACGTCACCCGCTTGAGTTTCAATAATTGGTAGTGCAGTCAACGAACCAGCACCAAAATTTTCGTTCAATTTCGCCGCGCGTTCTAACAAACGACTATGCAAGTAAAATACATCCCCCGGATAAGCTTCTCGTCCTGGAGGGCGTCGCAACAACAAGGACATTTGTCGGTAAGCAACTGCATGTTTACTCAAATCGTCATAAATAATCAACGCATGCGCTTGATTATCGCGAAAGAATTCACCCATAGTACAACCAGTATAAGGAGCTAAGAACTGTAAAGATGCGGCGTCAGATGCTGTTGCAGCAACAATTGTAGTATACGAAAATGCATTTTTTGCTCTTAATGTTTCAGCAATACGCGCAATTGTAGAACATTTTTGTCCAACTGCAACATAAATGCAATAAAGTTTATTAGGCTCTTCTTCATCGATACCTGTATGATTCAAAATTACATCAATAGCAATAGTTGTTTTACCTGTTTGACGGTCTCCAATGATTAATTCCCGCTGACCTCGACCTACAGGAATCATAGCGTCAATTGCTGTAATACCTGTTTGTAATGGTTCATGAACTGATTTTCGCGTGATAATACCAGGAGCTTTTACTTCAACTTCAGCAAAATCTTCATCATTAACTTCTACGTCACCAAGACCGTCAATAGGATAGCCTAGTGCATCAACAACCCGACCAAGCAAGCTTAAACCTGTAGGAACGCTCATAATATTATTTGTGCGTTGAACTAGATCACCTTGACCAATTTCACGCTCATTACCAAAAATTACAGCTTTGCTATAACGATTTTCAATATTTAAAACCAACGCTTCAACATTGCTGTTGCCAATAACAACACGCTCACCTACCATAACATCATTCAACCCTTCAATTGTTGCGATACCATCCGCTAACTTAACAACAACACCATATGAATTTCAATTTATTTGTTGAATATTATTATTATTCATCTTTTCCTCCCCTTTATTTCTTTAATTTACTTCTTTTTCTTTCCTTATATAGTATATGATGATAAACAATAAATATTTTTTATTTTTTCGTACAAATCAGGAACACAAAAAAATAAAATGAACTAGCTTAAGTAGGACTTGCACCTACAACTTTGGTTTCGAAGACCAAGATTTTACTATTAAACTATTAAGCCACAAACAGGTACTAGTAGGACTTGCACCCACATAACCGGTTTTCAAAACCGGGGTCTTACTATTTAGACGATAGTACCAGATTAATATAATATTGTTTATTATTATTTTCAATGAATTAAATTACGCATTCAAATTCGAACTGAAGAGGTACTAAACTTACTTTTTGATACAGTACAAGAATAGTTTATCAGATTATCCAGATGTTGATATCGCGTTCGTCCAACTTTAACAAGCGTATGGCTACGCCGTATACGACCGTCTAACCTACCATAAATTGAAACGCGTCAATCAATAGGTTTACGATAAACTAATTCTCAAGAAAGTGCTCGATCAAGCACTTTTTCAAACATTTTTACAAAATAGCGTTGTTTGCGACGTGTTTCATGTTTTTCAATCCCTAGAGCTAATACATGTCCTAACAAATGCGACGTACCTAGACGAGAAGAGATTAAAACAATTTGAATCAAATCATGTAAATAACGTAATCGCGTGAATCGCCTAAAAATATAATACGAACTAAAAACCAAAGGATTAATTATTGGAATAAATTCATTAATATTGTATGTTGATACAAAAATACGTTCCGCATACATCTTTACTAATTCACGTTGAATTTTATAATTTATCGAACGACGATATAATAAATTTGACGGAGCTAAATAAAGTAATTCAATGTCACCTCACCCACGTAAATGACGAGAATTGAAATAAGTTTTTGATCAAATATTGTCTAAAAACTTAGATTTAGGTCGCAACGACAATATTCGCCGATTAAAATATAATCGCGTTATAATTGGCGCAAGAACAGCATCCCCCTGTCGTAATAACCGAGAAAGATAACGCGCTAAACGACCCCGTTGTAAATACCTATAATATACAATAACAACTGTTATTGAATTTAATGCATCTAGTTTATACACGTATATGGTTAATAAATAACAACCATGACGTGCAAGGATATACCGAATTGGCAATCAACTTTTCCAATTAATATCGGCCGTTATCCGACCGCGCAAAAATTTATCACTAACTCAGTTTTGAACTACACCTACCCTAAAACCTATTGGATTAACTTGCTGCATTTCTTTCTTCTTCTTTATTACAATATTTATATATTAATATACTGTGTGAAAACCATTTTTTAGCGCATAAAATGACGTTGCGAGTTTGACAATAATGATAAAAAACGTAAACTATTGTAAGAAAAAGCTATCATATTCTTGTATTTGAAAGCAGCAATTTTAGGGACAACCGTTAAGAAAGTATTTTGTCTTATCGCTCTTATAAAAAACAAACGATATGCTTTATTTCAGTTGTATAAAAACACCCTATTGCTATACTCATCAAAATCGGTAATTGAATGATGATACGTTGTCGGAAAACATGTATTTACAAACAAAAATTGATTTATTTTCCATAAACGTTTAGAATTCCCAGCAAGCATGTATCGAATGCTGTATCTAAATCGATATTTTAAATTCGAAGAATTTATTTGATAGTTTGTAGACAGAACATTTCATGAAAAATGACATTGTATTTTTGTAAAACTTTTATATTTTAGAAAAGATATCGAGTATTTTTTGAATACTGATCGATAACACAAAAATTTTCACGCTATATATTTATAAATTCTACGATAATAATTATATAATTTTCGTTTTTTTAGAACAAAAACATCATATTCGCTTCGCGACCTTAAAAGTCCTCTGAAGGCTAATTTTGGTTTATCAGATTTTCTTAATTTATTGCGTGACGAAAACGTACGAGTTCTTCACCCAGAGTGACGCGATAAGAAATCGCTTAACTTCAAAGGCCGATAAATAACCCGACCGTCAGATTTTTTGATTTTAACGCACCATTTTTTATCTTTATAAACTAAATTTTTTAACCGTTTTCGATAACGTAGTTTTAAATTTTTGCGTTTAGAACGCTTACGTTTTCTACGATACGGTATCAAGTACCTCCGCTGATAGTAACGTCGACGGCGTTGTTTCAATTTTTTCAATAATTTTACTTTTTGTCGTTTTCTTCTTACTTTGACTAAACGTCGCAAACGTTTTAATATAAAAAACAACGAAAACTGTTCCAATCTCTTAAACGGATTAACATTAAATCTACGACGTTTATAAATTTTTCGTCGCCTAAAATAGTAACGAACTACAGCCGATCTCACACCAGAAGGCAATAATCCTTGTTGATTAAAAATTAAAGGGTATTTGCGTAGACGACGTAGTAAAATATTTTTTTTTAATTTATCAGTAACTTGCCCGAACGCTTTATCTCGATAAAAAATACTTTTCAACAAAATACGTTTAACTTTGTAACAACGATATTTTCGAACTAAAAATCTTTTCTTTTTGTTATTAACAATACTCAACATATTTTCTTACGCTCTGTTTAAAAGTCGTACATTATATTTATTCCTTGATACAAACAAACGACGTTTTTTACGTTTTACAAATTGTATACCGCTTATTACAGAACTTCAACGGTTCAATATTGTAAAAAACGATGCTTTGTCAAAAAATTGTTTATTATACAACTCAATATTTTGATCACTCAAAAAAAGTTTCTTAAATTGTAAAAATTTTTTCACGTAAGATACAAATATTTGAGGACTCAAAAAAGTACACTCTAGCACATAATAAAACGAAAAATTATACAAAAACAATCTAAAATCAATCTTACTACCACAACAAACCAAAACCATCGGAATACATAAACGATCAAAAGTTTTTGCAAAACTTAAAAACTGTGACAGTTGAGTTGCCAATGCAAAAACAACCATACTAGGCATATGAATTATCGATCGATTTAAACTTAAATCGTCGACAGCAATAATTGGTGTTTCGACAGATCAAAACCGTTCTGTATTTTTTTGAAAAACCAACATTTCAATATAATTAAATTGTTTTTTATGAGTAATCGTTCAAAAATGTCGATTAAGACACAACTCAGATACAGTATCACAAACCAATAAAACTGATTCGTATTTAGATTTTGACAACTTATCTAAAAGCTTAAAAAATATTAATCAATAACCGTTGTTCATTATTTTTTATTTATTAATTAATTATTTTTTGTACATTCACAAAGAATATTTAACAAAATAAAGAAAAAACCTTTTTTATAAGTATTATCCATAAAAATTAATATAATTTTTATAAAAAGAAAAAGCACAACTATACATCAACCACACTCTACGACAAAACAAAGAATAACTTAAATTTTCCCAGAATTGAGTTTAATTTAAACATAAAATAATAGCAATAACTAACGCAACAAAAAGCAACAACGCAGCAACTACTAAAGCAAACGAATATTTATAGTAAATTGTTTGACTAATTACTTGAAGATCGTTTCATAAACTACAATTAACGAATGTTACATCAAAAGTAGGCAACTCAAAAACACTGACATAACAATTACTATTATTTAATAATATATAACACACCCCAATTACTAACGCCAACATAACTACAACACCAAAAATACTAAACCAACTTAATTTACTGTTGACATCAAATTTTACTTCTTTTAAAGGAATCATTATAACAATGAACAAAAATAAAACTGTAACAGCCCCAATATAAACAATCATGAGCAACACACCAATAAAATACAGACCAAAAAAACCTATAAATATTAGAGCTGTTATAATAAACAATAGAATTAATCCTAAAATTGAATGTATAGCTGAACGAGCAAAAACAACGAACAAACTCAATAATCAACTAAATACAACAAAAAGTACTTTCATATCCATAAAATCAACTAAACTAAATAAAACAACCATCTTTTATTTTTATATTATTATTTTACTTACCGCTATATAATCTAATAAAACGAATAGGAGTTCCAAAAAAACGAACCAATATTTCAGCGTCTTTTGAACCACAAGACGCCACAACCAAACGCAAAACAAACGAAGATTGATCCAAATAAAAATCAACACCCTCTTTGCGTAATAGTTTACGTAAAGACGTAATCAAATCAGAATTGATTACGTATTTTTTAGAAATAACAATAGAGGTATTATCAATGCTTGGAACAGCTCAAGCATTACCGACCGGAACCAACAACTCAGCAGATCTCAAATTTTTATTGCTCAGCGTCAATTTTAAAAATTTTCGAGAAAAACCAACATTCGAGGATTTTGCAGCAAAAATAAAGTTAAAAAACGCCGAGATATCATCTTCAGAAAGCTCTACTTCAGTATAACGCAACTCTTTACCAAAAGTCTGAACACACACTTTTGGTAAATTGCTAACGATTATTTTATTACATTTAGATGTATAAAAACGAAGAAATTGAAAATATATATTTGAATTTAGCATTTGAACCAACAAAAGCTAACCAGAAGAATCCTGTATTGATTCTTCTGGATGTAAATTTTTTTTTCGTCGATAAAGAGCAACAAGCAATCCAAGACCGACTGCAGCATCAGCAGCAGCTGTCGCCAAAAAGATTGGAATTGCTCCTAGCAACAAACAACCTTCCGGATTAGAATTTGTCATTACTAAAACAACCAAAAAAATTGTATTAGTCAATATAAATAACTCTAATAAAATTAAAAGTCGGATTAAATTGTTAAGATAAAAAAATAAGCCCAGTATTCCAATAAAATAAAAACCAAAAGGTCAAAGTATAAAAAATAAACTACCACCGTTAGTAATAGTGTCGAACATGTTCATTTTTTTTTGTTATACAATATAGTAATTTTAACAAAAGATAGAAAAAGCCACAAATAGCACAAAATAACTAAAAACAAAAGGCAAAAAAACTTTTCAACCAACTCCCATAAGTTGATCATATCGATAACGCGGCAGATTACCTCGAACAATAATAAATAAAATTGATAGAGTTACCGCTTTTGCTCCAGCTCAAAAACCATAAACTACATGCCCATCGCATAACGGTAACCAACCTCCTAAAAATAAAATTGTAAATAAATAAGAAAGCGCAAACATATTTCCGTATTCACCCAAAAAAAATAATGCAAATAACATAGAAGAATATTCAACATTATATCCAGCTACAAGTTCTGCCTCTGCTTCAGGCAAATCAAAAGGTGTCCGATTAGTTTCAGCCAAAATAGATACAAAAAATACAACCCCCAACGGTAAACACGGTACAATATATCAAACAGTGTTATATTGATTTATTACAATATCAACAAAATTTGATGATTTAGTTAACAATAAAATTACCAAAATAATTAAAGAGAAAAATACTTCATACGAAATCATTTGCGCTGCAGAGCGTAGTGAACCTAAAAATGAATATTTAGAATTACTTGACCAACCAGCCAAAATAACTCCATAAACACCAAACGAAGAAATAGCAAATAAAATCAAAATATCAACATAAGAATTAATAAAATTTACATTTGTGTAAGTTGAAATCGGTAATGCCGCAAAAACCGTTAAACTAATTACAATTATTAAAATAGGCGCTGCGATAAAAATAACACGATTAGCGCGAGATGGAATCGACACCTCTTTAACAATAAGTTTTAAACCATCAGCAACTGCCTGTAACAATCCTCAGAAACCAACAACATTTGGACCACGACGCCTCTGTATCGACCCTAACAATTTACGTTCTAATACAATATAAAACGCAATGATTACTAAAGCGCTAATTAAAACAATAAGTAATTCTAAACCCCCAAACAAAACAACTAATAAAGACAATACAGCAATTAACAATAATTTTTTTATAATTCAAATTGATATTAACACTACTAAACCTAACCTTAATCACATAATATTGTTATTCATAGTTATCATTTCCGTTTATTTTTGAATTACTAATTTATTTCAATCTAATACCCGAGCTCTATACTCAAAGACAAACCCAGCAATAAAAATAACACAAAGTACTACAAACAACTCAAACAGCGTAGCATCATTATTATAACTTAACACCCAAGGTACTAAAAATACAATTTCAATGTCAAAAACAATAAATATCAAACCGACTAAATAAAAATGAACATCGAACGTATCTCGCGCATCGCCAAACGGTTCAAAACCGCACTCATACGCCGAAACACGCTCAGCATCAAAATACGGAAAAGACTGGAACAAGAAAGGTAAAGCACCTGCAATAATAACGATCAAAAATATAAATACTAAATAATACAATAGAAATAACATCTCTAACTGTTAGCTTTTACTCTCTTTAATCTAAATAAAAAACTAATACAACAAAAATAATAAATAATGAAAAGTTATTAATGAGCTGCTACAACATCTTGTGTATAAATAGTACACAATGTCGCAAAAACATACGCCTGTAAGTACGCAATAAGCAACTCTAACCCCGATACACTGAACACAATTAATCAAGGTAAAACAATAAAAGGTAGCGTCCCGTAATTTTTTGTAACAGTTCACGAAAAAGACGCTAAAATTTTTAATAATGCATGACCCGCTAATATATTAGCAAACAACCGAATTCCTAAAGAAAACCCACGCGCAATGTATGATACCAACTCAATTAAAACCAAAAAAGGTCCAACCGATACTGGAACACCGCGAGGGAAAAAATGACCAAACAATTTAGGCCCTCCAATAGCTGCACCAATAATATTAATAGAAATAAATATCCCAAAACTTAAAGTAAATGTTACAGCAACATAACTTGTCGCCGTTGACTGATACGGTAACAGGCCGATTAAATTATAAATAATAATAACACTAAATAGGGTATCATGAATATGATCATAACCTTCAATTGAACCTAAAGCACCACGATCTACTTCAACAGTAGCTTCTTTCTCTGAAAAACTTCAATCGTCAGAACCCCCCATTAACCCAATAAACAACGCCGGCAACAAATTAATAAAGTCTCCATTAAATAGCGGAATTCCTGCGCTCAAATCGATAAATTGATCCAATGGAGTTGCCGCCACGAAAAAAATTAAACCAAAGATATTACCTTCTTCATTAAAATCAACCACAGCAAACAAATCCGTATACTCAAGTTCTTCTAATAAATACTCATCATGCGGGTATGCATCAAATATAAGGCCAATAATAAACGTCAAAAACACGGAAACAGACGCAGAACCAAAGGTTAAAATATCTAATTGAGGCATTTGCAGTACCGACAGGCCAAGCCTGCATCCTACATTTGTTAAAAACAAATACAAATGTATGTTTTAAATCTTGCCCTTTAAACTACGGTACCGCACAAAAGTATTAAAAAATTTAAAATCTTTAACAAGCGACAACAAAAACTTAAAATCGCGGAACTTCCTTCTAACTAATAAAAAAATAACTAACTTTCGCAAAAAACTTATTCATTGGATCATACCGGCGAGGATCGAACTCGCACCTCACGTGCCACAAACGTGTGTTCTACCCTTAAACTACAGCATGCACAACAACAACTACACACAAAAGATCGGTATTGGAATTAAACCAATGCCTTCGAGGTATGAACTCGACAGTCTATCAACTAACCTAACCGATCATATTACATTTTTCATTTTTAACAAAATTATTATTCTTACCAACCAGTTTATCTATCGATCTACTTCACCAAAAACAATATCAAGTGTGCCAATAATCGCTACAACATCAGCTAACAAATGCCCTGTAAATAATTTACTACCTTGAAGATGCATAAAACCAGGCGAACGAATTTTACATCTATACGGCTTATTAGTACCATTTGACATTAAAAAAACACCAAACTCACCTTTTGGTGCTTCTACAGCTGTATATGTAAAATTCGCCTCAATTGTTGGACCAGAGGATGCGAATTTAAAATGATGAATCAAACTTTCCATATCTATTTTCATTTTTGAACGCGAAGAAAATGTGTATTTCCTATCTAAAATTTTAATAGGACCTGGAGTAACTAATGCATTAATAGCTTGGAGTATAATGGCCGCACTTTCTCGCATCTCCTCAACACGTACTATATATCGATCATAACAATCACCGTTTTTACCAACCGGAATCCTAAAATCCGTGTAAGCATATATCTCATACGGTTGGACTTTACGCAAATCTCACTGAACACCCGAACCTCGCAAAAGAACGCCAGAAAAACCTCAGTTTAGTGCCTGACTTCGATTAACAACACCAATATTTACTGTACGTTGTTTTCAAATACGATTTGAATCAAGCATTTCTTGTATCTCGTCAACACGAGAACAAAACTGTGTTAAAAATAAATAAATATCTTCTAACAAACCATCCGGTAAATCATAACTTACACCGCCGTAACGAAAATAATTTGCATGCATTCGCGCACCCGAAACCCTTTCATAAAATTCTATTAATTTTTCACGTTCTTCAAACCCCCACAAAAAAGGCGTTAGCGCACCTACATCCATAGCGTGTGTCGTCACCGCTATGATATGATTAAGAATTCGCGTAATTTCAGAAAATAAAACACGAATTCACTTCGCTCGCACAGGAATCTCGCGATTAATAAGTTTTTCGACTGCTAAGGCAAAAGCATGCTCTTGAACTATTATAGAAACATAATCTAACCTATCAAAATACGGCAAGGCTTGTGTATATGTTTTGTATTCGATCAATTTTTCTGTACCTCGATGTAATAATCCAATATGCGGATCAACAGCAAGAACATTTTCTGATTTTATTAACACCAGAAGCCGCAAAACACCATGTGCCGAAGGGTGTTGAGGTCCGAAATTTAATTTTAAAAACTTAGAATCTATCACTGCCGTTGTTATCATATTGCTTTGAACTAAAACAGCAGTATTATTAACCACCATCTCTTTTTTACGCACAGCGGCTTAGACAGGACTTGCACCCGTATCCGCGGTTTTGAAGACCGATGTTTTTCTATTAAACTACTAAGCCAAATTTAATTTTTTTTTTAACCAAATAAGATTAAGAAACCCATCATTAAACCAAAAAGAGCAATCGCTTCTGTTAAAGCGAAACCTAACAAAGCATATGTAAATAGTTGTCGCATTAATGATGGATTACGAGCAGTAGCCGATAACAAACTAGAAAAAATAATACCAATACCAATACCCGCACCCGCAATAGAAATAGTAGCCAATCCGGCACCAATTAGTTTAGCAGCTTGAACGATCATCCTTTTCTCTTCTTTATATTTTATTTAATATACTAATTATATTAGACTAAACACAATTAAATCACTACAAGGGACGTATCGGACTTGCACCAATATCTCGGACTTTACAAAAGTCGTGTTTTACTATTAAACTAACGTCCCTAATTAAATTTATACTCTATTCAAAAATTTCGGCAACCTGAACTGTTCAAATAAGTATTTATCTCACATTCAAAATACTGAATAACCAAGTTTGAAAAAATTGTAAACCAAATAACGGTTTTGCAGAATATCAAAATGCCACTTATAAGACATAAAAGACACTACCTTGTATAATCGATACACTGTACCTTCCGCCTGATAACATTGAAACCCAACAACTAACGATAAAGCTACAGGTAACACTTTAATACTAACCGGTAAAAATTCTGCGCTTACAATGGTATTAAGCGTAGAGCAAACCCCAGTAAAATTATTGCTGATATACAATTCACCGCCAGTCGAATACTGCGATGTTAAAAATGGACTTCCAAGACCAACAAACATATCCTTACATAAGTAACCCGAAAACAAACTAAAAATAACAAGAATTAACAACACAAACGATTCAATTACTGAAATCGGATGCATATTTTCAATAACATATTTACGTGCATTCGTTTCTTCAACAAACACGTCGTCTAATAAATCACTCGAATAAATACCAGTAAAAATAGCAGTAAGTGTCGCTAATCAATAAATAGTCAATCCGTCTACTGTAAATATTGTAACACTAGTTTCCAAAATTAAATCTTTAGAATAAAATCCACTCAAAAATATTGAACCGGCCAATGCAGCAACACCAATTGAATTACTTAAAAACAAATAAAATGAACTATTAGCCAAACCACCCATTCTGCGCATATCTTGCTCATTTAATAAAACATGAATTACTGATCCCGCAGCAATAAAAAGCAGCGCCTTAAAAAAAGCATGATTAAATAAATGAAAAAACGCAACGTTAAACTGCTTTAACCCGACACCCATTATCATGTAACCTAACTGACTACATGTTGAATACGCAATAACTTTCTTCATATCATACTGTATCAAAGCAACTGTTGCAGCAAAAAAAGCAGTTAGTAACCCAACAACTGACATTACTACCGGAACAACCGAACTATATGAAATTAATGCTGAACTGCGCAATAATAAATAAACACCTGCTGTAACCATTGTTGCCGCGTGCAATAACGCTGAAACAGGAGTAGGTCCTTCCATCGCATCAGGCAATCATGTATGTAAACCTAATTGTGCAGATTTACCAACAGCTGCCAAAAATAAAAACAAACAAACCAGTTCAATCAAACTCGACGAACCTACAAAATACATACGATCCGCAACCAAACCAAAATCAAAAGTATTTGTTGTATAATAAATCAAACCAAGCGCAGTAATCAAGAAAATATCCCCAACGCGATTAACAATAACTGCCTTAGCTGCAGCCTTATTAGCTTGTGTTCGAGTATATCAAAAATTAATAAGCAAAAAACTGCTAAGACCGACTCCTTCTCACCCAATAAACAACATCAAATAATTATACGAAGCAACTAGTATTATCATAAATCCAGCAAAAATTGTCAAAAGAAAGAAAAAAATAGGTCGACGTTCATCGTGCGCCATGTAAACTCAAGCAAAAAGTATAACTAAAAAAGTAATCACAGATACCACTAAAAACATTGATACTGTTAGCTCATCAAATAAAAATTTTCATTCTACTGTCAAATCCGGTAAATATATTGAATACGGCGACGAAGAATCCAAAAACTCACTTTCAACTATTTGCACTAAATAATCTGTAAAAGCATTATAAAAATCGCTAATTTTATTGTTTTCTAAACAATCCACAAGATGTTCAACCACAGAATCATCAGAAAACGGAAAAATTTTCACGGTACCAACACTAACCGACCAATCCCTAAGCTTCAATAAAAAAGCCTCAAAAATGTCTTCCTTATCTATCAAAATAACAGCTTCAATAAGTTTTCAACTAAGAGCACGTTTTAAGCCCGATTTAAAAAAAAATAACATATAAAACGAACTAATAACGCACATAAGCATAAAAAAAATAGGCACAAAACATGATAAAAAAATAGATAATCATGCAAAAAAAGACCTATAATAAATATCTGGACGCGTAAATCGTTTATGACCAATAAAAATGCCTAGTACAATTAATGGTAGTACAGGAAATAATAAAATATCAAAGAATTTCAAAATAAAATACGGATTAAACAAGTGAGCAACAGGATTAGTAATACGATCCTCAACTCAACGAATAGTCGGCGCACTGTACACCACAAAAGCTGCTACGAAGGACATCTGTACAAAAAAAATGAATAGACTTGTAGTCACATATCTTACAAACTCTAAAACTTCTTTAATCACTCTCAACATCTTTTTTTAATAACCCGCAAAAAATTATTTATTATAGAAAAACTCAGAGGGGGCAATGGGAATCGAACCCATAACCTTCTCAAAGGCCAACTTAGCAAGTTGGTGCATTTGCCATTCTGCCATACCCCCCAAAAACTTACATTATACCCAAAGTCATTTAGAAGCAGACCACGGTCAGGTTGATTGAATCGAAACTATACGTCAATGACTAAACGTTTTTTCTAACAAAATACTAACAGATGGATAGTATTCTGGGTGTCCTGCCATAACAATAAACAAAACTGGTAACGCCAGCAGAAGGACTAATATTAAAACTCTAAACAATCTGTCTACAGTTGATTTTTGTACCCCATTGAACAAATAGCTATAGGGCGAACCTCACATAATAAAACCAAGCTTAAGTGTGTACACAACATTAGCTATTATAGTAAAAAATACTAATACTACCATTTCAGTGTACTGACCAAACAAATCAATTAAAATTTGAAATTCGCCAAAAAAATTTAGAGTTATAGGAAATCCAATATTTGCCAACAATAACAAACCGAAAAAAATACTTCATCAACCGTCAATCACCGCATAACCGCGATAATACAATAAATCACGCTGATGCCTGCGATCATAAACCCAACCAACAGCAAAAAATAAACCCGCAGCAACCCAACCATGCGCCAACATTATTACATAGGAACCTACTACAGAAATTGTGGAACACAAAGCTAACCCAATTATAGCTAAATTTATATGTTCAATACTTGAATAGGCAACAATCCGTTTCATATCCGTCTGTACCGTTGCTGCCAACGCTGCGAATAGCATACTTACAATAAACAAGCTAATAGCGAAATGCCGTCATAAATAAAAAGCTAAATGCTCTCGGTATAAAGGTATTAAAAATCGAATAAAACCATAACTTCCTAATTTCAAAATCAAAGCTGCTAAGATAACAGAACCAACCGTAGAAGCTTCAACATGAGCCAGCGTTAACCAATGATAAAACGGAAATGTCGGTACTTTCGTAGCAAAAGCAATAAACAGAACAAATAATAAAAAATCTGGCAGATCTCAATTAAAATTTTTTAACATAGCAACGCTAGTAGATCCGAAAGCACTATGTAAGTAAATAATAGTAAATAATAATAATAACGAGCCCAAAACTGTATATATCACAAAAGAACGAGCAGCAGTTAACCTTATGTCACCTTTACTACCTCACCCTAAAATCATTTTATACATCGGAAAAATTAGCGATTCGAACATGATAAAGAAAAACAGTAAATCCAAAGATACAAACGCTAGTAAAACCAAAATTTCTGTTAAAATTAAATAAAGAGCTCATAAATGCCGATCGGGTCGATTTAACACATACAAAAAGCACCCAGGAAAAATCGTAACAGTCATAAAAACTAAACCCAAAGAAATTGTATCAAAACAAAAAATTGACGGAGAAACTCAACTTTCAACTTTAATATCCACCCAAACATCAGCCATCTTTAAATACGTGTAAAACAACAAAGTACCCTCGTATATAAAAACCACACTTACAACAAACGAACTGAAATAAATAAGCAAAAAACCCAATTGTTTACTATCTTTAATCAATGCACTAAAACCATTTTTAGCAAGCTCAATAAGCCTACTAACGAACACAAATAAACTAACCACAAAACTCATTGCTGTACTAAAAAAATGCCTTCAACTGGATTCGAACCAGTAACCACAGAGCCTAAATCTGTTATCGTTACCAAATTAGACTATGAAGGCGAAAACTTTTCTGTCACTGGCGGGACTTGCACCCACAACTCCAAATTTTAAGTCTGGCGGTGATACTTGTTTACCTACAGCGACTTGCGGCAATCAAAATGAGTGAAGAGGGATTCGAACCCCCGTAGCAAAACTGCAGCCGTTTTACAGACGGGTTGCCTTACCACCGGCGTTTCACTCGAACAGGACAACAGTACGCACATTATATATATAATGTGCGTATACCTTTAATAATAAAATCATTAAAAACTGAAAAAATTAATATTAATCAACGTTAACAACAAAGATTGTTTCACAAAGTCTTTAAATAAATTAATATTTAATTTTGTTCAATTTTTTAGTAGTACGTATAAAAGACCGAGCATCCTTATTTTATACGCCAGTTTTTAAAGCCGAGCTAAATATTTTTTACGACCATCTAAACCAAGTTACTCTTATACTTTTGTCAACCCATCCAACCCTTTCAAGCTTCTTTGCAATTTTTTTAATCAACAGCACTATATTTAAGAGGTGATATATATATATAATATTATAAACACATTAGGATAGCCGGAATCGAACCAGCGTTTTTGGATTCAAAGTCCAACGTTGAACCTCTCAACTATATCCTAATTTTCAACATAATTATGTTACAAACTTCCCAACCTACTTTATAAAAACAATACTCTGAATAAAGTAAATTATAATTATACACAATGAATAAAGAGAAGTAATACAACAATGTAAAAGGGCAGGGTGAGACTCGAACTCACAACCTATCGTGTGTAAGACGATTGCTCTACCAATTGAGCTACCAACCCCAGGTTATTTGACGGGTATCAGACTCGAACTGATATCTCAGAATCATAAACTCCACGGTCTAGCCAAATTAACCTAACCCGTCAAGTTAAATTTTTATTGTATTTTTTACTTTAAAAAAAATAAATATAAAATTTCATTTTTATCAGTCCTTCCAGGGACATGTTCCCATACCCCTACCTTGTTACGACTTCATCCCAGTTGCTAGCAAGTTCCAGCGACCCATTTCTGCTAGGAATACTCCTAACAAAAGTCAAGACCGCCTTGCACCTACTAACTCCCAGCATGTGACGGGCGGTGTGTGCAGGATTTTGCAGCATATTCACCGTAGCGCGATGATCTACGATTACATGCAATTCCTACTTCATATTTTCGAGTTTCAGAAAATAATCCGAACTAAGGGATGATATTGTTTAAACAATCCCTAAATCTTGCTTTAAACAACTTTTTATATTTCACCCATTGTGACACGTGTGCAGCCCAGCCTAAAAGGCCATGATGACTTAACGTAGACTAAAGTACACAAAATTATGTGTAAATTTAGGTTGCGTCCGTTTCTAAAAAAAATTACATTTCGCAACACGGACTTTCGATAGCCATGCAACGCCACGAATGCTAAATTATTGTAAAGCATTCTTTACAGACTGGTAAGGTTATTCGCGCTTTATCGAATTAAGCCACATGTCCCACTGCCTGCCAAAATCCCCGCCAATTCCATTTAAGTTTCAACCTTGCGATCGTACTCCCCAGGTGATGTGCTTAACAATTACATTAAACACCGATAACTACCGGCATTCAGCACATATCGTTTACAGCGTGGACTACCAGGGTGCGAGCTCCTGTTTGATACCCACGCTTTCGTACCTCAATGTCAGAAATACACTAGATACCTGCCTTCGCCGTTTGGCCGTCCTTTTAGTCTCGTCGGATTCCATCCCTAAACTAAAAATAAAGGTATCCCGTGCAAATCTCTAGCCAACGAATTTAACATTCTATCCCATTATACTACTCTGAGTTTTAAAAATATTAATAGTTGGCCATCTACGTACCCTTAAAACCTAGTCATGAGAGGAAATGCTTGATCCCTCTGTTTTCCCGCGGCTGCTGGCACAGAGTTGGCCAGATCTTCGAATAGAGTGATGTCACTTTCTAGCACTCTACCTGTAAAGTTTACAGCATGGATGCCTTCAGTTCCTTTACGGAATGAGCCGGGTCACAGCTACTCTGCATTGCCCAGTATTCCGCACTGCTGCCCCCATCACGAGGTGAGGCTCGTATCTCATTACCCCTGTGGCTGATCAAAAATCGCGTCAGCTAGGCATCATAGGCTTGGTAAGCCATTACCCTACCAACTACCGATCTGAATACCATACCACTTTATCTTTAAGCGATAAATCTTTTTAATATCCGGGATTTCTTTTTCACAAAGTCAGATACCGGACTTAAAAATAAAAGTAGTATATTACTCACCCGTACGCCATTTCCAAGAATAAACTTAGAAATCGACTCGCAATGTGTCAAGCTCATTCCACGCATTCTCCTCGAGCCAGGATCATAACCCATTTGCAATTACCTAGAATTATAAAAATCTAAGTATTCCTCTTAAAATAGCGTATTATTTAAATTTTTATATTTTATAAGATTCAGGTTGGATTCAAACCAACATCAGATTTTTAGGAAAAATCCGTCTTATCCATTAAACGACTGAATCAAAAATATATCGACGGAGAATCGAACTCCGGCCCCCCAAATGGCAATCGGGGATTCTGCCACTATACTATCGATATATTTTACGAAATATTATTATAACAATAATATTAATATACACCCAATTTTGATAAAAAAGTATTTAACTAATTTTTGGGATGTTTCGCTCCAAGTAATAATCACTCAAAGTTCTTACCGTTTTGATAGAGAATCGAACTCTAGACTTGCGCGTGACAGGCGCACATTTTGCCACTAAACTATCAAAACGAAACACAAAGACAAAAACTATTACACTCAATCTTTTAATAATCAAACCAAAAACTCCGTAGTTGACTTAATATTACTACCGCAAGTCAGACTCGAACTGACAACGATAGATTCGTAATCTATAATGTTACCAATTACACCATCGCGGCACATTAAAATTTTTATTAATATAAAAATCTAAAATTACATTTATTTAACCCCCCCCATTATTTTAAAATTTTTGATTCAAATCAACTATATGCTGGCAAAATGACAATAAAATGAAAAAAATAATAAAACGTTGCAATTTGATCAACTGTAACTAAAAACGGTGTAGGTGCTTTACCACCAATTCACCCTAATAATAAAACATCTAAAATAAATACTAAAGTTAAAAACATCCAACCAAATTTAAATTCCGGTCCGCTGATACGACTTCGGTCTAAAAGCGGTACCAAATACAATAAGATTATTGCACCAGCCATAGCAATAGCACCACCTAATTTATTAGGAATCGCTCGCAAAATCGCATAAAAAGGCAAAAAATACCACTCTGGTACAATATGAGCTGGTGTGACCATGGGATTTGCGGCAATGTAATTATCCGGGTGAGAAAACATATTTGGTTTATAACCAACTACTCAGAAAAAAAATACGAAAATTGTTAGCAACACAAAAAGATCTTTTAATGCAAAGTAAGGATAAAATCGAGTCATATCGTTTGACCCTAACTGTAACCCAGTAGGGTTAGATGAACCTACTCGATGCAACAACAATAAGTGCAGCAAGGCAAGACCAGCAATCACAAATGGTAAAATAAAATGCAGCGCAAAAAATCGTGTTAACGTCGCCGAAGTAACAGAAAATCCTCCTCAGATTCAAATAACTAGGGCTTCACCAATTACAGGAATCGAAGTAATAATATTCGTAATAACAGTCGCTCCTCAATAACTCATTTGACCTCAAGGTAAAACATATCCTAAAAATGCAGCACCTGCTATTAAAATAAATGCAGTCACGCCAGATACCCATACCGCTTCTCGCGGTGTTTTATATGATTGAAAATATAAACCACGAGCTATATGTGTGTAAAGTAAAATAAAAATTATCGAAGCTCCATTTGAATGCATATAACGAACCAACCAACCCCCACTTACTTCTCGCATGATATGTGTTTCAACACTATAAAACGCATAATCTGCGTGCGGAATGTAATGCATCGCTAAAAATAATCCTGTTACAAGTTGCAGAGCAAGAAACATACCTAAAGCGCTTCCAACACTTCATAGATAATTTAAATTTACCGGTGTTGGATAATGTCGAATATGATTTTCAAAATTTTTGATTAGTTGTAACATTTATATTTTTACTTATATATCTTATTTATTTCCTTTACAAAACACCTCTAACTTTAGAATAAAAAAGGAGAAATGGCTTGCGGCTCCCACAACCAGTACGTACAAAAACGAAAGCAGTGACATGTCAAGATCAAACGAGTTTGGGTCTACTTTCGCTGCCACCTCCCCATCTCGGAATAGAAGGATTCGAACCTTCAATTCTCGTTCCCAAAACGAGTAGTTTACCATTGCTCTTATATTCCGCACTTAACTTTCTGCTGTATAATAAATTTATGATAAACGTGTTGAGCCTCATCAATACAATAATACGTACAGAAAAATTCAAACAACATCTACAAAATGTCAGTATCAAGCAGCAAACTCAAAACCAAGATGACGTTCCCGAGAAACTAAATCATTAGCTAAACGACAATATGAAATTCACAACAAAACTGTACCAACTATTACATGAATTCCATGAAATCCTGTAGCGAAGAAAAAAACAGAGCCATAAGCACTATCGTTAATAGAGAAATCTGTTAAAGAATACTCCAAAAACTGTAATCAACTAAAATACAAACCTAATAAGCAAGCACCAAGAATCGACACCATAGCATCACGTTTGTATCCTACCAACAATGCACGATGCGCTCAAACAGTAAACATACCAGAAGATAACAACACAACCGTATTTAATAATGGAATACCGCGAGGATCTAATGTATGAATACCCAAAGGCGGTCAAACACCCCCAATATGAACAGAAGGCATTGACGCTAAATGTAAAAACGCTCAAAATACAGATACAAAAAACATCACTTCTGAAGCAATAAATAAAATAAAACCATAACGCAAACCTCGACGGACATCGCTAGTATGATGACCTGCCACTGCTTCAGACGATACTTCATTACCTCATAAAAAAAACGATACTAGTAATAAAGCTACAAAGCTAAAAAATCCCAAAATTTTAGCAGCAGGCGACGATAATACAAGAGTTACGTCAGGATTCAATAGTATTACTGCAAAAAATAAAACGCCCCATAGCGCAAAAGATGCTAGAAGCGGAGTATAAGTGGGGTTCACTACGTGGAATGGATGTAATTTTGATCGCATAAATTGCATGAACAAATTGCTTTGTATTTTTTAACTATTTACTAAATAATCCGAACAAAAAACAATGGAACTTCAAGAGGAAAATTAATTATGGCAAAAATAGACAAACAAATTAAAACATTAGCAAATCCATATAAAAGATCAATTCATTTTCATTTAAAAAATGAAGAAATATTATTACCGCCAACAACAACTGATTCGTCTGCAGATAATGAACTTGACGAAATAATACAACCAACAATACCTAAATAATAATACATACTAATAATAGATGTAATAATACTAGTAGCAATCAAAATTATTAGCGCCAAAGGACAAAACAATTGAGGCGCATAAAAATCAACAAAAAATTTCGGATTAAATAATAAATAGTAACTCGTATCTATAGTACTTTGTTTACTGAAAAAATCAAAAAACAAATCCAACATAGACGATCACAGAGTCATTTTTGCAAAAAAATTACAAAATGGAGGTAATCCTGCTATTGCCCACACCGAAATACCGACAAGTATCGAAACTTTATGATAATTATACGCATTACCTCCTATCAACTTAATATATCTTAGCGACAACTGACCAAACGACTTAATTTCATACCCAGTTAATGAAAAATATGCTAGTGAGCTAATAAAAAGTAAATTAGCAATAAGATATATTACCAAATAATATACAACTGCATTCAAAATATTTAGACTGTCAAGTATACATAAACCTATAAAAATATATCCCAATTGATTTACACCAGTGTATCCGATAAATGGTTTTACCTTATCTTTAATAAATATGCAAAACGCACCTACGGCGCCCATTACCATTGTAATTAACGATATTCAAAACATAAGTACAGTATAATGTTGATAAAGTCAGACTCACGTCAGCATATAAAATCGTACAAACAAACCAACAATACTTAATTTCGAAAGAATTGCAAAAATTAATAACACAGTATACGACGCACCCCTATAAACATCAAAAACTCAAGCAAATCCCGGAAAAACCGCTACTTTTATTGCTAAAGCACACAAAATTAGAACAAAACCAAAAAACTGACGACTTGTAATACTATTGCCATCAGCTAATCATAATTCAATATCGTCAAAATTAAAACTCATCACTTCAGTTGCCACAAACACAACACCTGTCATTAGTATTACCGAAGCAATAGCTCCCACAGAATAATACTTAACAGATGACTCAATCCCTTTTCGACTAGAATTTTCTTCAGCAGTACCTCTGTTCGCTAAGTATACAATAGCTGGCAACGTATAAGCAATTAAGGAAATATATTCAATTACAGCAAAAAAAGATAATAAGTCATTAACCGACACAAGAACTATAAATGCCGGAAGCAATGTGTACACCAATAAAAAAACTCAATAATTCGACACATTAACATCAAACGTATATAATACAACCAGCAAAATAGCTGTCGAAAATACTAAAAGACACAGTTTCACTAGCATAATAAAATAATCCGAGATTAACGAGTCATATCAAACATATAAGGTACCTTGTTCAGTATTATACACAGAAGTCGCATTATACAAAAGAGCAGTCGCAACAAAAACTCCAATCAGTAATAAATAAGCTATTTTTTTACGCCACGCCAATCCATCTAAACCAGCCCGTTCATTAATTTTGTAAAAAGGTGAACAAACTCAAGCTACGATTATTAAAATACTTAAAATAATTTCTGGAAAATGTGAAATAACTTCAAAAAATGTTGCTGGCGGACCAAAAATTAATTCTTCTGGAGTTTGTGCCAAAGTTGTGCCTGGCGGAACATCAACGTTACCATCAAAAGTCAATTTTATACTAGTAAAAAACCCAAAACAACTAAGCCCACGCAAATATATGCGATCAAGTAACATCTCTACTATAATGTATCCATACATACCAGTCATTTTTTTGTTATATTATTACATATATATAAATAGCTATTAAAGCTATTATTAAAATAAAAGCCATAAAAACGCAAAGTAAATAAAAAAACAAACCACGCCAAAATTTACCTAAAATTTCTGACAAAAATACCTTTTAGTTATTCTTTTAACACAAAAAAGGTGCTTTTTTATTAAAAAAACACCCTGTCACTGGCGGGACTTGCACCCACAACTCCAGATTTTGAGCCCGGCGGTGATACTAGTTTACCTACAGTGACACCTCTCTGCTTTACCTATTATTTTTTAATAATATCTTTACTTTTCCAAGTTTAAAAACTTGAGCAACCGGCAAAAGTAAAGCTGAACACACTTGGAATCGAACCAAGAACATCGATTTAAAAGACCGAAGTTATACCATTTAACTATGTGTTCATTAAGATAAGATTGTGTCGCACTGTTGCTTAAAAAAAATCGATTAACAAGATTTTATTGGATTTCGTGTAAAAATTTTTTCACAAAAAAATTTCCACGACCCACGACAAGCATAGTCCATACTAAAACCTAACAAAAATCGTAACTAGGTTTCTTGCTTTATATGCACTCAGCAATTCTCCTTAAGTAACTTAGCTGTACGGCTTACTGCTCAAAATAACCGTTGACCAGAGGTTACAACTATTAGGTCCTCTCGTACTGTTGTGGTTGTTACTAATTTTGTTTGCAAGCTATAGAAGGTAGGAACCGAACTGTTTCACAACGTTCTGAACTCAGCGCACGTACCACTTTAACGGGCGAACAGCCCGACCCTTGGGACCTTTTTCTGCCCCAGGATGTGATGAGCCAACATCGAGGTGCCCAACAATCGCGTCGATATGGACTCTCAGCGAATAGCAGCCTGTTATCCCCGGCGTACCTTTTATCCAATGATCGATAACTTTTCCGCACAACATTACCGGGTCACTACACCAAACTTACATCAACTAGACCGACTTGTAAGTCAAGTCTATCAGATTAGTATATGCTGTTGTGCTCTACAAGTAATACATGATTACTTTGAACTAATCTTATGGATTCCCTCGTTACTTTGTGGAAGGAGACCGCCCCAGTCAAACTCTCCACCCTGCACTGTCGATAAAAATCTTAGTGATAAAACGTAAACCGAGTGGTCCTTTCACTGACGTAAAAAGTCCAACCAAAATCAGACATTATACTACTCCCACTTATTACTACGCAGTTTAGTCTTTTTCACCATACAGAGCTTGAGTTAAGGTGCACGGGGTCTTCCCGCCTACCTATAGCATTCGTTCGCATCTTCACGAACAAGTCAATTTCACCGAAACAGTGCTGGAGACAGCAGAGGAATCGTTGCGTCATTCATGCGGGACGTAACTTACACGTCAAGGAACTTCGCTACCTTAGTACGATCAGGGTTATCGCAGCCATTTGCCGTTGGTTATATTCGAAACTTTAATTTCTAAATTTTATTTCACGGCACTGGGCAGACTTCAGACCACATACATCTTTTTACAAATTTGCGTAGTCCTGTGTTTTTGGTAAACAGTCGTCCCTCTCTTGCTAATGCTACTGACATTCATTTAAAAAAAAATGTCAGCACCCCTTCTTCCGAAGGTACAGGGTCAATTTGCCGAGTTCCTTCAGCACTGTTAATTCGAACATCTTTGGATCCTCTCCAAACTCACAGGTGTCTAATTAAGTACGATTTGTTCTATTAGCATTTTCCCGTTCAGCAAGCACTTATTAAAACAATATTAAACGTCCATGTTGTAATAAGTAACCCACTAAAAAAGCTAATAGAATCCCTTCATTTTACGCATTCGCGTAAATATTTAGGGGTCGTATAACTCAACAAAGTTTAACTTTATGTTGAAAACCTAGAGTTTCAGATGATAATGTTTTTAACATTATTTAACGTTACTCATCGCAGCATATTCAGAAGCACTATGGTAAAGTATTTTTTAAAATCTTACTCCATAAGTGCAAAGTTCTACTACCGCAATTTACACATGTTAAACGTGTAAAAGCCTGTGTTTTCGGCATACTCTAATCTCCGTAAATTCTCCACTGGTCTAAATTAGCACTTCTTACTTTTTGATCTAAAACGATTTCAACTTCAGCGGCTGCTTCCAAGCCAACCAATTCAATATGAATGTGTTCTATTAGTTTTACCGTGATATACTTTTGAGTATTTCGGAGCCTTAAACAACAGTCTGGGCTGTTTCCCTCTCGACCATAAACCTTCGCGCCTACGGTCTGCCTAGTATTTAAAAAATCGTATAGCTTCGAAGTTTTCCCAAAATCACACCGTAAAGCTACGGCATTACGTTTAAGAAGCGCCCTACACTATACGTTTTAAAATACCGCTATACTAAAATATATTTCGTAGAAAACCAGATATCACTGAGTTTGATTAGTCTTTCGCCCCTAACCCCTAGTCATCCGAGAATTTTGCAACATTCACCGGTTCGAGCCTTCAGCTTATTATCACCTGCACTCTGCTAAGAGTTAGATCACTCAGTTTCGGGTGTATTTCGAGTAACTTTTTAAAATTCATATTAATTACGCCTACGCTAACCAGCTTAAGCTTGCTACCCAAAATAAGTTGCTGCGCCATTATACAAAAGGTACACAATCGCACTTCAACGTTTAATTGATCTGCGTTTAGCTATTTAAAATCTCTTTCACTCCGTTAACGGTTCTATTTCACCGTTCCTTCACAGTACTTATACTCTATCGACATTATTAGTCATAGGGAATTGAAGGCGGCTCTCCAATATTCCTGCAAATTAGCAATTCGCAGTACTTACACTAGCAGTGAAACAGCTTTGATGGAAAGAAAAATCATAACCTCTCGGACTTCACCATAAAAACTGAAACACCGCACCCCAAATATATCGATTTCGCTCACCACTACTTTCGACATCTCTATTGATTTCTTTATTTCTGCTACTTAGATGTTTCAATTCGCAGTTTTCTTCTTTTTTAACACCCAGTTTCCTGGCAGGGCACGAACCCATCAACAAAAATTTTTCGAGTTCATACAGCTCTCTGCTCCCCCCTATAATAATGTCAAGAATACCATAGCTAAACGCTAGTCATAATCTAACAACAACTTTGCGACACACTACCATGTTTAAAAATGGAATCGAACCATTACCTTAGAGTTTTCAGCCCTACGTGCAAGCCATTTACACCATTTAAACAAATTCAAACAAAATAAAATAGTATTTTTAACAACATTGATCAGGCGAATCGAACGCCTGCTACTACCTTGAAAGGGTAGCGTACTACCACTATACGAGATCAATTCCTTTTTAAGTCTCCTTTCCTTTCATTAAAAAGCTGAGGTGGGAATCGAACCCACTACTTTAAATTTGCAATTTAACGTAATACCATTTTACTACCCAGCTTAAAAACCTTTCAAGCTCCTAAAAGGAATCGAACCTTTGTCTTTCGGTTAACAGCCGAATGTTCTACCATTGAACTATAGAAGCATAATAAAATGGATTGTAAGGGAATCTAACCCCTCTCTTCCGCGTGCAAAACGGATATTTTAACACTAAACTAACAACCCCACAAGAACATTGAGGAGACTGGAATTGCACCAATACCTTCGGAGCATGAGTCCGACGAGCTAACTGTTACTCTACCCCTCGTTTTTAGTTTTTAACCACACTTGCTAAATCTACACCCGACTTTCCATTTCGCGCAACCAATTCTCAAAAAGTAACTCATCTACAACTTTAACAGAAATTGGCATAAAACCATGATTTACACCGCACAGTTCACTGCATTGACCATAAAAATTACCCTCTTTATAAACATTTAAACCAACTTGATTTAAACGTCCAGGCGTAGCATCCACTTTTACACCAAAAGACGGAACAGCTCAAGCGTGAATAACATCTTCGCTTGTAATAATTAATCGAATAGGTGTTCATGATGGAATATATATACGATTATCTGTGGATAACAAACGAAGATCACCTGGTTGAAAATCTTCTGCTAATTTCAAATAGCTGTCATAACTGAAATTATAATTAATTCCAGCATACTTAGTTCTATACTCATAACTTCAGTATCATTGATGACCAATAACTTTAATTGTTAACGCTGGTTCTCCAATATCATCGCTGGCATATAACAAAGTAAATGACGGAACAGCAATAGCCACCAAAATACCGGCCGGAATCAGCGTTCATACAATTTCTAAAGGCGCGTTATGATTAATATTTTGACGTTTAAATTTCAGTCTTCGCCCTCCGTTACGGATTATTGGATCTGAACGGAAAAAATAAAAAATATACGCAAACATATAAAATACAACAGAAGCAATAACAACTAGAAATGTTATAATATCATGATGAAGATCGATAATTGAATCCATAACTAAAGTTGCTGGTTTTTGAAAATTTATTTGTCAATCTATTGGACTACCCTCACCAGGTAACATTGTTGGTGTAAGTTCGATTGTTGAAATCAGTAACGTAGTCGCCACTACTTTTTTAGAAGAAAATAATTTTTTATATACTCAAGATTTAAATGTTTCTTTTTTCGCAACTTGATATGTATGTGCTGGCCGAATAAATACTTTTCTTGCAGCAGCTGCAAAACTTATTCCAAATAACTTAGCACATAATGCAATACGAGCAACATGCCCTCATTGATTGTAGTTGTGTTTAAATCCGATACCATCAGTTAGATTACTATAAACTAAATAGAAAAAATATAGCGTAGCAATCGCAGAAATAATACTTCCAACCGATGAAACTGCATTTCAATAAAAGTAACCCACCGGATAATCTGGAACACGACGTGGCATTCCACCTGTACCTAAGAAATGTATTGGGAAAAATGTCAAATTAACACCAATAAATATAATTCAGAAATGATACAACCCACGATAATCGTCTAAATGACTATATTTACGACGTTTAGTAGTATAATAATACGGCATTACTAAACCAGTTATTTTTGTAAATCAGTGATATCACCCCGCAAACAAAGCAAATACAACCCCCATCGAAAGAACATAATGGAAGTGTGCAACAACATAATACGTGTCATGAAGCGCAATGTCAAGACCCGCATTAGCTAACATAACACCCGTAAAGCCACCAATAGTAAACAAAATAATAAATCCTAGCGCAAAAGCTATCGAAGGACGTTGATACTCAATAATACCACCCCACAACGTAGCAAGCCAACTAAAAATTTTAACACCTGTTGGAACCGCAATAACCATAGTTGCAGCTGTAAAATAAATACGGCTATCAACATCCAAACCAACTGTATACATATGATGAGCTCACACCAAGAATCCCAAAATACCAATACCAGCCATAGCATAAACCATAGCTTCATAACCAAAAACTCGTTTACCTGACTGATGAGAAATAACATGGCTAATTACACCAAAAGCAGGTAAGATCAAAATATATACTTCAGGATGCCCGAAAAATCAAAATAAATGTTGATACAAAATCGGGTCGCCACCTCCAGCAGGAACATAAAAATTTGTATTAAAATGACGATCTGTTAAAAGCATTGTAATCCCGCCAGCTAAAACCGGTAACGAAATTAACAACAAGAACGCAGTAATTAAAACCGACCAAGGAAATAACGGCATACGATACATATACATTCCACGAGCACGCATGTTAAAAATAGTTACAATAAAGTTAATCGAACCAGCAATTGAACTAATACCAGCCAAATGCAGCGCAAAAATACCTAAATCTACAGAAGGGCCAGAATGATATTCAATGGATGCTAAAGGTGGATAAACAGTTCATCCAGTACCTACACCCTCACCTACAATTGCTGAAGTCAATAACAAAGCTAGTGAAGCAGGCAAAAGTCAAAAAGATAAAGCATTCAAACGAGGAAAAGCCATGTCAGGAGCACCAATCAAAACAGGAACAAATCAATTACCAAACCCCCCAATCAAAGCAGGCATAACCATATAAAAAATCATCAAAAAAGCGTGCGCAGTTACAAACGAATTGTATAACTGATGATTACCCAAAAAAATTTTATTCCCTGGCTGAGCCAATTCTAACCGAATTAAAACTGACATTACAGTACCAAGAACACCAGAAAATATACCAAAAATAATGTACATAATCGCAATTCGCTTATGATTAGTTGTCATCAACCACTTAACAGCTCATTCTTTGAAGCTGAAAGTTGCCAACATTAAACAAAAAACTATAAAAAATGGTAATTTTGTTTCGGATGGGATTTGAACCCATAACACTGGTTTGGAAAACCAGGATCTTGCCAATTAGACTACCGAAACAATCTGAGTGCAGGCAGAATCGAACTGCCGACCTCCCGCTTATCAAGCGGGTGTTCTAGCCTACTGAACTATACACTCACGTTAAACTTAATCTAACAAAGATATAGTAATAATCAAATCAAAGAACTCAGAGTCAACTTCAGGATCATCTAACAAGCTTTGAAGTGTTGAAATAGCTAAATCAAAATTAGCGCCATTATCAAACGAATAAGTTGAAGTTACGCCAGTTTGATCCAACATCAGAATTAAACTGTCATATAAATTCAACCGTACATATTTTTTAAAATCAGCAACGCGATCCACCGAAACATGATCTAAGTAACCTTTAGTAGCAGCAAACACACAAACAATTTGAACTAAAGTATCTAACGGATCGTTAGGAGCTTGATTCAAAATTTCAATAATACGCGCACCTCGCGTCAAAATATGTTGTGTTGTTTCATCTAGTTCACTTCCAAACGACGAAAATGCTTCTACTTCGCGGTACTGCGCTAACTCAAGTTTCAATGAGCCTGCAACAGCTTTCACGGCCCGAGGTTGAGCTGCTGAACCCACCCGACTTACTGAAAGACCGACATTAATAGCCGGACGTACGCCTTTGTAAAATAATTCACTTTCCAAGAAAATTTGACCATCTGTAATAGAGATAACATTAGTAGGAATATAGGCCGAAACGTCACCCGCTTGAGTTTCAATAATTGGTAGTGCAGTCAACGAACCAGCACCAAAATTTTCGTTCAATTTCGCCGCGCGTTCTAACAAACGACTATGCAAGTAAAATACATCCCCCGGATAAGCTTCTCGTCCTGGAGGGCGTCGCAACAACAAGGACATTTGTCGGTAAGCAACTGCATGTTTACTCAAATCGTCATAAATAATCAACGCATGCGCTTGATTATCGCGAAAGAATTCACCCATAGTACAACCAGTATAAGGAGCTAAGAACTGTAAAGATGCGGCGTCAGATGCTGTTGCAGCAACAATTGTAGTATACGAAAATGCATTTTTTGCTCTTAATGTTTCAGCAATACGCGCAATTGTAGAACATTTTTGTCCAACTGCAACATAAATGCAATAAAGTTTATTAGGCTCTTCTTCATCGATACCTGTATGATTCAAAATTACATCAATAGCAATAGTTGTTTTACCTGTTTGACGGTCTCCAATGATTAATTCCCGCTGACCTCGACCTACAGGAATCATAGCGTCAATTGCTGTAATACCTGTTTGTAATGGTTCATGAACTGATTTTCGCGTGATAATACCAGGAGCTTTTACTTCAACTTCAGCAAAATCTTCATCATTAACTTCTACGTCACCAAGACCGTCAATAGGATAGCCTAGTGCATCAACAACCCGACCAAGCAAGCTTAAACCTGTAGGAACGCTCATAATATTATTTGTGCGTTGAACTAGATCACCTTGACCAATTTCACGCTCATTACCAAAAATTACAGCTTTGCTATAACGATTTTCAATATTTAAAACCAACGCTTCAACATTGCTGTTGCCAATAACAACACGCTCACCTACCATAACATCATTCAACCCTTCAATTGTTGCGATACCATCCGCTAACTTAACAACAACACCATATGAATTTCAATTTATTTGTTGAATATTATTATTATTCATCTTTTCCTCCCCTTTATTTCTTTAATTTACTTCTTTTTCTTTCCTTATATAGTATATGATGATAAACAATAAATATTTTTTATTTTTTCGTACAAATCAGGAACACAAAAAAATAAAATGAACTAGCTTAAGTAGGACTTGCACCTACAACTTTGGTTTCGAAGACCAAGATTTTACTATTAAACTATTAAGCCACAAACAGGTACTAGTAGGACTTGCACCCACATAACCGGTTTTCAAAACCGGGGTCTTACTATTTAGACGATAGTACCAGATTAATATAATATTGTTTATTATTATTTTCAATGAATTAAATTACGCATTCAAATTCGAACTGAAGAGGTACTAAACTTACTTTTTGATACAGTACAAGAATAGTTTATCAGATTATCCAGATGTTGATATCGCGTTCGTCCAACTTTAACAAGCGTATGGCTACGCCGTATACGACCGTCTAACCTACCATAAATTGAAACGCGTCAATCAATAGGTTTACGATAAACTAATTCTCAAGAAAGTGCTCGATCAAGCACTTTTTCAAACATTTTTACAAAATAGCGTTGTTTGCGACGTGTTTCATGTTTTTCAATCCCTAGAGCTAATACATGTCCTAACAAATGCGACGTACCTAGACGAGAAGAGATTAAAACAATTTGAATCAAATCATGTAAATAACGTAATCGCGTGAATCGCCTAAAAATATAATACGAACTAAAAACCAAAGGATTAATTATTGGAATAAATTCATTAATATTGTATGTTGATACAAAAATACGTTCCGCATACATCTTTACTAATTCACGTTGAATTTTATAATTTATCGAACGACGATATAATAAATTTGACGGAGCTAAATAAAGTAATTCAATGTCACCTCACCCACGTAAATGACGAGAATTGAAATAAGTTTTTGATCAAATATTGTCTAAAAACTTAGATTTAGGTCGCAACGACAATATTCGCCGATTAAAATATAATCGCGTTATAATTGGCGCAAGAACAGCATCCCCCTGTCGTAATAACCGAGAAAGATAACGCGCTAAACGACCCCGTTGTAAATACCTATAATATACAATAACAACTGTTATTGAATTTAATGCATCTAGTTTATACACGTATATGGTTAATAAATAACAACCATGACGTGCAAGGATATACCGAATTGGCAATCAACTTTTCCAATTAATATCGGCCGTTATCCGACCGCGCAAAAATTTATCACTAACTCAGTTTTGAACTACACCTACCCTAAAACCTATTGGATTAACTTGCTGCATTTCTTTCTTCTTCTTTATTACAATATTTATATATTAATATACTGTGTGAAAACCATTTTTTAGCGCATAAAATGACGTTGCGAGTTTGACAATAATGATAAAAAACGTAAACTATTGTAAGAAAAAGCTATCATATTCTTGTATTTGAAAGCAGCAATTTTAGGGACAACCGTTAAGAAAGTATTTTGTCTTATCGCTCTTATAAAAAACAAACGATATGCTTTATTTCAGTTGTATAAAAACACCCTATTGCTATACTCATCAAAATCGGTAATTGAATGATGATACGTTGTCGGAAAACATGTATTTACAAACAAAAATTGATTTATTTTCCATAAACGTTTAGAATTCCCAGCAAGCATGTATCGAATGCTGTATCTAAATCGATATTTTAAATTCGAAGAATTTATTTGATAGTTTGTAGACAGAACATTTCATGAAAAATGACATTGTATTTTTGTAAAACTTTTATATTTTAGAAAAGATATCGAGTATTTTTTGAATACTGATCGATAACACAAAAATTTTCACGCTATATATTTATAAATTCTACGATAATAATTATATAATTTTCGTTTTTTTAGAACAAAAACATCATATTCGCTTCGCGACCTTAAAAGTCCTCTGAAGGCTAATTTTGGTTTATCAGATTTTCTTAATTTATTGCGTGACGAAAACGTACGAGTTCTTCACCCAGAGTGACGCGATAAGAAATCGCTTAACTTCAAAGGCCGATAAATAACCCGACCGTCAGATTTTTTGATTTTAACGCACCATTTTTTATCTTTATAAACTAAATTTTTTAACCGTTTTCGATAACGTAGTTTTAAATTTTTGCGTTTAGAACGCTTACGTTTTCTACGATACGGTATCAAGTACCTCCGCTGATAGTAACGTCGACGGCGTTGTTTCAATTTTTTCAATAATTTTACTTTTTGTCGTTTTCTTCTTACTTTGACTAAACGTCGCAAACGTTTTAATATAAAAAACAACGAAAACTGTTCCAATCTCTTAAACGGATTAACATTAAATCTACGACGTTTATAAATTTTTCGTCGCCTAAAATAGTAACGAACTACAGCCGATCTCACACCAGAAGGCAATAATCCTTGTTGATTAAAAATTAAAGGGTATTTGCGTAGACGACGTAGTAAAATATTTTTTTTTAATTTATCAGTAACTTGCCCGAACGCTTTATCTCGATAAAAAATACTTTTCAACAAAATACGTTTAACTTTGTAACAACGATATTTTCGAACTAAAAATCTTTTCTTTTTGTTATTAACAATACTCAACATATTTTCTTACGCTCTGTTTAAAAGTCGTACATTATATTTATTCCTTGATACAAACAAACGACGTTTTTTACGTTTTACAAATTGTATACCGCTTATTACAGAACTTCAACGGTTCAATATTGTAAAAAACGATGCTTTGTCAAAAAATTGTTTATTATACAACTCAATATTTTGATCACTCAAAAAAAGTTTCTTAAATTGTAAAAATTTTTTCACGTAAGATACAAATATTTGAGGACTCAAAAAAGTACACTCTAGCACATAATAAAACGAAAAATTATACAAAAACAATCTAAAATCAATCTTACTACCACAACAAACCAAAACCATCGGAATACATAAACGATCAAAAGTTTTTGCAAAACTTAAAAACTGTGACAGTTGAGTTGCCAATGCAAAAACAACCATACTAGGCATATGAATTATCGATCGATTTAAACTTAAATCGTCGACAGCAATAATTGGTGTTTCGACAGATCAAAACCGTTCTGTATTTTTTTGAAAAACCAACATTTCAATATAATTAAATTGTTTTTTATGAGTAATCGTTCAAAAATGTCGATTAAGACACAACTCAGATACAGTATCACAAACCAATAAAACTGATTCGTATTTAGATTTTGACAACTTATCTAAAAGCTTAAAAAATATTAATCAATAACCGTTGTTCATTATTTTTTATTTATTAATTAATTATTTTTTGTACATTCACAAAGAATATTTAACAAAATAAAGAAAAAACCTTTTTTATAAGTATTATCCATAAAAATTAATATAATTTTTATAAAAAGAAAAAGCACAACTATACATCAACCACACTCTACGACAAAACAAAGAATAACTTAAATTTTCCCAGAATTGAGTTTAATTTAAACATAAAATAATAGCAATAACTAACGCAACAAAAAGCAACAACGCAGCAACTACTAAAGCAAACGAATATTTATAGTAAATTGTTTGACTAATTACTTGAAGATCGTTTCATAAACTACAATTAACGAATGTTACATCAAAAGTAGGCAACTCAAAAACACTGACATAACAATTACTATTATTTAATAATATATAACACACCCCAATTACTAACGCCAACATAACTACAACACCAAAAATACTAAACCAACTTAATTTACTGTTGACATCAAATTTTACTTCTTTTAAAGGAATCATTATAACAATGAACAAAAATAAAACTGTAACAGCCCCAATATAAACAATCATGAGCAACACACCAATAAAATACAGACCAAAAAAACCTATAAATATTAGAGCTGTTATAATAAACAATAGAATTAATCCTAAAATTGAATGTATAGCTGAACGAGCAAAAACAACGAACAAACTCAATAATCAACTAAATACAACAAAAAGTACTTTCATATCCATAAAATCAACTAAACTAAATAAAACAACCATCTTTTATTTTTATATTATTATTTTACTTACCGCTATATAATCTAATAAAACGAATAGGAGTTCCAAAAAAACGAACCAATATTTCAGCGTCTTTTGAACCACAAGACGCCACAACCAAACGCAAAACAAACGAAGATTGATCCAAATAAAAATCAACACCCTCTTTGCGTAATAGTTTACGTAAAGACGTAATCAAATCAGAATTGATTACGTATTTTTTAGAAATAACAATAGAGGTATTATCAATGCTTGGAACAGCTCAAGCATTACCGACCGGAACCAACAACTCAGCAGATCTCAAATTTTTATTGCTCAGCGTCAATTTTAAAAATTTTCGAGAAAAACCAACATTCGAGGATTTTGCAGCAAAAATAAAGTTAAAAAACGCCGAGATATCATCTTCAGAAAGCTCTACTTCAGTATAACGCAACTCTTTACCAAAAGTCTGAACACACACTTTTGGTAAATTGCTAACGATTATTTTATTACATTTAGATGTATAAAAACGAAGAAATTGAAAATATATATTTGAATTTAGCATTTGAACCAACAAAAGCTAACCAGAAGAATCCTGTATTGATTCTTCTGGATGTAAATTTTTTTTTCGTCGATAAAGAGCAACAAGCAATCCAAGACCGACTGCAGCATCAGCAGCAGCTGTCGCCAAAAAGATTGGAATTGCTCCTAGCAACAAACAACCTTCCGGATTAGAATTTGTCATTACTAAAACAACCAAAAAAATTGTATTAGTCAATATAAATAACTCTAATAAAATTAAAAGTCGGATTAAATTGTTAAGATAAAAAAATAAGCCCAGTATTCCAATAAAATAAAAACCAAAAGGTCAAAGTATAAAAAATAAACTACCACCGTTAGTAATAGTGTCGAACATGTTCATTTTTTTTTGTTATACAATATAGTAATTTTAACAAAAGATAGAAAAAGCCACAAATAGCACAAAATAACTAAAAACAAAAGGCAAAAAAACTTTTCAACCAACTCCCATAAGTTGATCATATCGATAACGCGGCAGATTACCTCGAACAATAATAAATAAAATTGATAGAGTTACCGCTTTTGCTCCAGCTCAAAAACCATAAACTACATGCCCATCGCATAACGGTAACCAACCTCCTAAAAATAAAATTGTAAATAAATAAGAAAGCGCAAACATATTTCCGTATTCACCCAAAAAAAATAATGCAAATAACATAGAAGAATATTCAACATTATATCCAGCTACAAGTTCTGCCTCTGCTTCAGGCAAATCAAAAGGTGTCCGATTAGTTTCAGCCAAAATAGATACAAAAAATACAACCCCCAACGGTAAACACGGTACAATATATCAAACAGTGTTATATTGATTTATTACAATATCAACAAAATTTGATGATTTAGTTAACAATAAAATTACCAAAATAATTAAAGAGAAAAATACTTCATACGAAATCATTTGCGCTGCAGAGCGTAGTGAACCTAAAAATGAATATTTAGAATTACTTGACCAACCAGCCAAAATAACTCCATAAACACCAAACGAAGAAATAGCAAATAAAATCAAAATATCAACATAAGAATTAATAAAATTTACATTTGTGTAAGTTGAAATCGGTAATGCCGCAAAAACCGTTAAACTAATTACAATTATTAAAATAGGCGCTGCGATAAAAATAACACGATTAGCGCGAGATGGAATCGACACCTCTTTAACAATAAGTTTTAAACCATCAGCAACTGCCTGTAACAATCCTCAGAAACCAACAACATTTGGACCACGACGCCTCTGTATCGACCCTAACAATTTACGTTCTAATACAATATAAAACGCAATGATTACTAAAGCGCTAATTAAAACAATAAGTAATTCTAAACCCCCAAACAAAACAACTAATAAAGACAATACAGCAATTAACAATAATTTTTTTATAATTCAAATTGATATTAACACTACTAAACCTAACCTTAATCACATAATATTGTTATTCATAGTTATCATTTCCGTTTATTTTTGAATTACTAATTTATTTCAATCTAATACCCGAGCTCTATACTCAAAGACAAACCCAGCAATAAAAATAACACAAAGTACTACAAACAACTCAAACAGCGTAGCATCATTATTATAACTTAACACCCAAGGTACTAAAAATACAATTTCAATGTCAAAAACAATAAATATCAAACCGACTAAATAAAAATGAACATCGAACGTATCTCGCGCATCGCCAAACGGTTCAAAACCGCACTCATACGCCGAAACACGCTCAGCATCAAAATACGGAAAAGACTGGAACAAGAAAGGTAAAGCACCTGCAATAATAACGATCAAAAATATAAATACTAAATAATACAATAGAAATAACATCTCTAACTGTTAGCTTTTACTCTCTTTAATCTAAATAAAAAACTAATACAACAAAAATAATAAATAATGAAAAGTTATTAATGAGCTGCTACAACATCTTGTGTATAAATAGTACACAATGTCGCAAAAACATACGCCTGTAAGTACGCAATAAGCAACTCTAACCCCGATACACTGAACACAATTAATCAAGGTAAAACAATAAAAGGTAGCGTCCCGTAATTTTTTGTAACAGTTCACGAAAAAGACGCTAAAATTTTTAATAATGCATGACCCGCTAATATATTAGCAAACAACCGAATTCCTAAAGAAAACCCACGCGCAATGTATGATACCAACTCAATTAAAACCAAAAAAGGTCCAACCGATACTGGAACACCGCGAGGGAAAAAATGACCAAACAATTTAGGCCCTCCAATAGCTGCACCAATAATATTAATAGAAATAAATATCCCAAAACTTAAAGTAAATGTTACAGCAACATAACTTGTCGCCGTTGACTGATACGGTAACAGGCCGATTAAATTATAAATAATAATAACACTAAATAGGGTATCATGAATATGATCATAACCTTCAATTGAACCTAAAGCACCACGATCTACTTCAACAGTAGCTTCTTTCTCTGAAAAACTTCAATCGTCAGAACCCCCCATTAACCCAATAAACAACGCCGGCAACAAATTAATAAAGTCTCCATTAAATAGCGGAATTCCTGCGCTCAAATCGATAAATTGATCCAATGGAGTTGCCGCCACGAAAAAAATTAAACCAAAGATATTACCGTCTTCATTAAAATCAACCGCAGCAAACAAATCCGTATACTCAAGTTCTTCTAATAAATACTCATCATGCGGGTATGCATCAAATATAAGGCCAATAATAAACGTCAAAAACACGGAAACAGACGCAGAACCAAAAGTTAAAATATCTAATTGAGGCATTTGTAGTACCGACAGGCCAAGCCTGCATCCTACATTTGTTAAAAACAAATACAAATGTATGTTTTAATCTTGCCCTTTAAACTACGGTACCACACAAAAGTATTAAAAAATTTAAAATCTTTAACAAGCGACAACAAAAACTTAAAATCGCAGAACTTCCTTCTAACTAATAAAAAAAAAATAACTAACTTTCGCAAAAAACTTATTCATTGGATCATACCGGCGAGGATCGAACTCGCACCTCACGTGCCACAAACGTGTGTTCTACCCTTAAACTACAGCATG